>Ga0105356_10001675_pt1 | contig 22123 bp, 19 predicted proteins | sample GOMGulsemesocosm_3_FD_83502 | JGI IMG/M metagenome (GOLD analysis project Ga0105356, IMG submission 83502) | Methane-oxidizing microbial communities from mesocosms in the Gulf of Mexico - GOM9D Gulf of Mexico | ecosystem: Environmental > Aquatic > Marine > Cold seeps | place: Gulf of Mexico... | reverse complement strand
TGCTTACGCTTTAATTAAGTTACTGAATACCGAGTACGACATGTTCCGTTTCCGCGTTGTCGCTAATATGACGCGTACGGCTCAAGAGGGGCAGAGCCTCTTTAATAAGTTGAATATGGTGTGTGAGCGATTTTTGGATGTGTCGTTGCAATACGTTGGCCAGGTGCCATTTGATGAAAGTGTGCGCAAGTCCGTGCAGAAGCAAAAAGCATTCATTGAACATGCGCCGAACTCTAAAGCGGCGCAAGCCATTCGGAAAATAGCGCTACAGGTCGATAGCTGGCCGCTACCCACATCAGCGCGTGGGCATCTTGAGTTTTTTGTTGAGCGATTATTGCAAACAGCCGATGCAGGAATCTAATCATGGCAGCAGTAGATGGTCTAGCTATGTATGACGAAACCCAGCGAGCAGCGCCGGCGATTAACGTCGAAGACTACGCCAACCTGGTAAAGCGGATAGCGCATCACATGATGATGCGGATGCCTGCCAGTGTGCAGGTGGATGACTTAATTCAAGCCGGTATGGTGGGTTTGTTGGAAGCTGCGCAAAAGTATGACGCATCACGTGGTGCCAGTTTTGAAACGTATGCTGGGATTCGTATTCGCGGTTCCATCGTCGATGAGATGCGACGAGGTGATTGGGCGCCGCGCTCAGTGCATCGCAATGCGCGTCGGGTGAGTGAAGCCATCAGTGTTGTGGAGGCCCGGATTGGTCGAGATGCATCTGATCAGCAGGTTGCCGATGAGTTGGGCGTCGATATGAATGAATATCACGCCATCATAAATGACAGTACCTCCAGCCGATTATTCAGCTTTGAAGAAACCTTTGGTGATGACGATTCCGGCATGGACAGTCATACCCCAAGCATGGCATTTCTGACCCCTTTAGAAGGTTTTCAGCGTGAATCGCTAAAGCAATCGCTCGCTCAGGCGATAACACAATTGCCAGAGCGGGAAAGACTTGTGCTGGCGTTGTACTACGATGAAGAATTGAACCTCAAAGAAATTGGTCAAATCATCGGTGTGAGTGAGTCTCGAGTGAGCCAAATTCACAGTCAGGCAGCACTTAGGTTGAGAGCTCGTTTGCAAGATTGGCGAAGTGGTGATTGACCGCTGTCGGGATTCTGAGTACCTTCTGCCGCAGTTTTCATATCTGCTTTTATTATGAGTGAAAAACATACAAATATCAGGCGGTTGGCTGAGGTCGATGAGTTTTTAGCTGAAGTTTTGGTAAAAACTGGCCTAAGGCCCATCTACTACTAGACTGTTAGTAAATCGGAATCCTACAACGGAAGACGGAGGTTGAATTGGATAAGAACATGAAAATTCTTATTGTTGATGATTTTTCGACAATGAGACGAATTATTAAAAACCTGCTACGCGATCTTGGTTTTACCAATACCCAAGAAGCGGATGATGGTTTAACGGCTCTACCGATGCTGAAGAGTGGGGACTTTGACTTTTTAGTGACCGACTGGAATATGCCTGGTATGACCGGCATAGACCTTCTTAAGGCTGTTCGCGCGGATGATAAGTTGTCGGCGACACCGGTATTGATGGTGACGGCTGAGGCGAAGCGTGATCAGATTATTGAAGCTGCCCAGGCCGGTGTAAATGGCTACGTAGTAAAGCCTTTTACAGCCCAAGCACTCAAAGAGAAGATCGACAAAATCTTCATTCGTGTTGACGGCTAATTATCACTCAATAGTTGGGCTTGGCCATGGAAATGACTTCCCCCTTGCACGATAGCGAAGCGTTTGTTGGTGAGCTTCGAGATTGTGCAAAGCTGTTGAGTGACAAGCTCAATGGCGATGATATCGAAGGGGCCTCAAAGCTGATTGAACAGCTATTAGAGGTTCGCGACCGCAATATCTTTAATCAAGTTGGACAGTTGACTCGGGGCTTGCACAGCGCTTTGTGTAACTTCAGTATCGATGACGGTTTGACTAAAGAACCCCCAGAAATGCCCTCGTCTGAAAATCAGAATGCTTCAGAAAACATCAACTATGTTATTGAATTGACGCAAAAAGCTGCGGATAAGACCATGGATATGGTTGAAGCCTCTGCACCTATTGCGTTAAGTCTCGGTCAGGAGGCGGCAACTCTCCGCGAGGAGTGGGCGCGTATGAAACGCCGTGAGATGACCGCCGATGAGTTCCGTGACGTATATCAACGTGTCGATGATTTCTTTGGCCAGATGAACAGCGGCACCGCAGAACTGAACAAGAATTTACAGAATATTATCCTGGAGCAAGGCTTCCAAGATTTAACCGGGCAAGTGCTGAAACGCGTTATCAGCTTGGTTAAAGGTGTTGAGGAGAACTTGGTTAGTCTGGTTCGAATTGCTGGGCAGGTAGAAGAAATTACAGGTTTGGTTGATACAGCCGATACGGAAGGTAAGCAAAACAGTGTATCGACAACAGCCGCCGATATAGAAGCCGAGGGGCCACAAATAAACGCCGACAAGCGTGATGATGTGGTATCCGGTCAAGACGAAGTGGATGACTTATTGTCCAGTCTGGGTTTCTAGTAATAGAGTTCTGAGGAGCAGTGAATGGGTTTCGGTGAAGACGAGGAAATTCTACAAGACTTTTTGGTAGAGGCCGGGGAGATTCTCGACCTGCTCTCTGAGCAGCTTGTGGATCTTGAACAGCGCCCAGACGATTCCGGCTTGTTGAACGCTATTTTTCGTGGCTTTCACACGGTTAAAGGTGGAGCTGGATTTCTTCAGCTCAATGAGATGGTGGCATGTTGCCACGTCACAGAAAACCTCTTTGATATTCTGCGTAATGGCAAACGTACCGTCACCTCAGAGTTGATGGATGTCGTGTTACAAGCCCTCGATAGCGTTAATAATCAGTTTGAGCAGGTGAAGCAGCGAGTCCCCGTTGATGAAGTGACGCCTGAGTTACTGGCTGCGCTGGAACGCTTAGTTTCTTGTGCGGATCTAAATGAAGAGACTGAGGCTGCCGCTAGCACACTGGGTGCTGGAGCGGGTGAAGGGGATATTACGGATTCTGAGTTTGAAGAGCTGCTCGACGCTATTAGCGATGAAGCCCCAGATGCTGGAAGTAGCCCTGCCGCTGCGACTGCAGATACTGTCGTTAGCTCAACATCATCCGATGAGATAACGGACGATGAATTTGAGGCCTTGTTGGATGAACTCCATGGCAAGGGAAAGAACCCCGCTGTTGAGGCTGCTGCTCCAGCTGCGACGCCAGCCGTCGGTTCTGGTGGTAATGAAATTACCGAAGATGAATTTGATGCGTTACTCGACCAGCTTCACGGCGAGGGCAAAAAGCCAGGCGTGTCAGCTTCGACTCCTGCCCCCGCTGTTGCTGCAGGGGCGGGGGATACGATCAGTGAAGATGAGTTTGATGCGCTGCTTGATGAGTTGCATGGTAAAGGCAAGTCACCGACAGTAAGCGCATCCACTTCGGCTAGCCCTGCGCCTTCTAGCCCATCAGCGCCTGCCGTAGCCTCGGTCTCTAAAGCACCTGCTAAGCCTGTGGCTAAACCCGCAGCGAAAGCGGCAGTTAAACCTGCGGGTCAAGACGCAGCTGCACCAGCACCAGCAGCAGGTGAAACGACGGTTCGAGTGGATACGCAACGCCTTGATGACATCATGAATATGGTGGGTGAGTTGGTTTTGGTGCGTAACCGCTTGGTACGCTTAGGTCTCAACTCTAATGATGAGGCGCTGGGCAAAGCAGTTTCTAACCTCGATGTCGTGACAGGTGATCTTCAGTCTTCGGTAATGAAGACTCGAATGCAGCCAATTAAGAAGGTATTCGGTCGTTTCCCACGGGTTGTGCGAGATTTAGCGCGCAACCTTAAGAAAGAAATCAACCTTGAGTTGCAGGGTGAGGAAACTGATTTAGATAAAAACTTGGTTGAGGCCCTAGCGGATCCACTGGTCCACTTGGTGCGCAACTCAGTTGACCATGGTATTGAGCTACCAGCTGACCGTGAAGCTCAAGGTAAGCCAAGAGTCGGTAAAGTAATCCTGGCTGCAGAGCAAGAAGGTGACCATATATTATTGTCCATCAGTGATGATGGTGGTGGTATGGACCCCGATAAGCTGCGTGCGATCGCTGTTGGTAAGGGTGTGTTAGATGAAGATGCCGCTGCGCGTCTGCCGGATAGCGAAGCTTTCGCACTGATTTTTGCACCTGGTTTTTCAACCAAGACTGAAATATCAGACGTTTCTGGTCGCGGTGTTGGTATGGACGTCGTGAAAACCAAAATTACCCAGCTGAATGGCTCTATAGCGATCGACTCGGTGATGGGTAAGGGCACACGGATTACGATTAAAGTGCCGCTGACATTGGCCATTATGCCAACGTTGATGATCATGGTGGGCAAGCAGACATTTGCACTACCATTGGTCAGCGTCAAAGAAATTTTCCACATGGACCTGACGAAGAGCAATGTGGTTGATGGTCAGGAGTGCGTTTCCATTCGAGACCGTGCCATACCAATATTTCACCTCAAGCGCTGGTTGGTAATCGGTGGCGCGCTGGAGGATACACCGACTGAAGCGCATGTGGTTATTGTGAGTGTCGGTACGCAGTATGTTGGCTTTGTGGTGGATCAGTTGATTGGCCAGGAAGAAGTGGTGATTAAGCCCTTGGGTAAGATGCTGCAAGGTACCCCAGGCTTGGCTGGTGCGACAATCACGGGTGATGGTACGATTGCGTTGATTCTAGATGTGCCTAGTATGTTGAAACGCTATGCAAGACATGCTTAATTCTTAAGTGGTGAGCCCCAAAGAAATTTAGGGCGAGGAGTTGCTACAGCAACCTGCTGTGTGAATAATAATATGAATACACGATTGGATTTTACATGTTCTTGGGTGCTTATTGCTGGCGGCACACTGGTGTTATTAAGTGGGCTCGCCAAACATTGATGAACTGTGCCCCTCTCACTGTTGTGGGTGTGTCATGCCATTAAAAGTATTGGTGGTTGATGACTCAAGCTTTTTTCAACACCGTTTAACTAAAATGCTCAATGAACACCCGGATTTGACGGTGGTGGGCGTTGCAGCGAATGGCCGCGAGGCGGTGGATAAAGCCATCAGTCTTAAGCCTGATGTAATCACCATGGATTATGAAATGCCGGTGATGGATGGCGTCAGTGCTGTTCGAGAAATTATGTCACATCGACCAGTGCCTATATTGATGTTCTCCTCCCTGACGTATGAGGGCGCCCGTACTACTCTCGATGCCTTGGAAGCTGGTGCTGTTGATTTTCTGCCTAAAAACTTCGCTGAAATATCCCGTGATTCGGCCGTTCTAAAAGCCAAACTACACAAACGCTTATTAACCATTGCTCGCCCCAAACCTGTATCTGCACGACCTCCTCCCTTAGTTTCTTCCCCTTTAGTGCCTCCGGTGCGTTCTACGTATCGTTCTGAACATTCTGATTTACCATTGAGGGCAAAAGTGTCGCGTGTGCTCAAGGGTTCGGTAGAGCTTTTGGTGATCGGCGCTTCAACGGGAGGGCCTGTTGCATTAACGGATGTACTGACACGGCTGCCGGCTGATTTTTCCGTACCCATTGTATTGATACAGCACATGCCAGAAAACTTTACCAAGGCGTTTGCAGAGCGCTTGGACCGGCAGTCTAATATTACGGTCAGGGAGGCGGTTGATGGTGATGTGTTACGCCCGGGTGTTGCGCTGTTAGCGCCTGGAGGCAAGCAACTTATGATCGATAAGCGTGGTGGTGGCTGTGTGAAAATTTTACCCGGTGATGAGCGGGTGAATTATAAACCCTGTGTTGATATCACTTTTGGCTCAGCGGCTAACAGTTATGGGAAGTCGGTGCTTGCCGTCATTATGACCGGAATGGGCAGTGATGGCTGTGAGGGGGCGCGCCTACTGAAGGCAAAAGGTGCCACTGTTTGGAGTCAGAATGAGGCCAGTTGTGTCATCTATGGCATGCCAATGGCCGTGGCAAAGGCCAAGCTTACCGATCGTGTGTTGTCTCTTGCAGACATAGCACCGAGCTTGGTCAAGGAGCTCTAGTCATGGATGTTTTGAGTGTTATTGGTGTGATGATCGGCTTTGCTGCGCTAATCGGCGGCAATTTTATGGAGGGTGGCAGTTGGCAGTCGCTGGCGAACGGGCCTGCTGCCATCATTGTTTTTGGTGGCACGATAGGCGCGGCTATTTTACAAACACCATTATTACAGTTGAAGCGAGCTCTGCGTATGCTTCCCTGGGTTTTCATGCCGCCGACCCATGACTTTGAAGCGGGCCTTAATCGTGTGGTGCGGTGGGCCATGGCCGCGCGCAAGGAAGGTTTGCTGGGGCTGGAGACCATCGCCGAAACAGAGCAGGATTTATTTGCCCGTAAAGGATTGCAGTTGTTGGTAGACGGTAGTGAGCCTGAGTCTATTCGGCGGGTAATGGAAACCGAAATGATTGTGAACGAGCAACGTGATCAAGATGCGGCTAAATTCTACGAGGCGATGGGCGGTTATTCGCCGACTATCGGCATTATTGGTGCCGTTATGGGCTTGATCCATGTGATGCGTAACCTTGCCGACCCGAATCAATTGGGGCCGGGTATTGCGATTGCTTTTGTTGCGACTATTTATGGTGTTGCGTTTGCTAATCTTTTTTTATTGCCTGTGGCGAATAAACTTAAAATGTGTGTTTACGCCCAGTCGCAATACCGTGAGCTGATGATTGAGGGTGTGATCGCTATAGCTGAAGGGGAAAATCCCCGAACTATTGAGATGAAACTCAATGGTTATTTACACTAACTGGGGAGGTGCCTGTGCCCCGACGTCGCCCTGTTGAGGTTAGTGTCAATCATGAGCGCTGGTTGGTTTCCTATGCCGACTTCATCACTCTGTTGTTCGCATTTTTTGTGGTGATGTACTCCATATCTCAAGTTAATCAAAGTAAATACCGTGTCCTTTCCAATACCTTGCTTGAAGCGTTTAGCGATGAAGGTGCGCGTGCTATTGATGTGATTCAGGTGGGTGAGTTAAGCCGTAGTAGCGAGCCTAGTGTCATTGATACTCCCGCGATGGTGGAGGTTGTAGGGGAGGAGGGGACAAAGGGACAGCCGGGTGATGGCGCTTTTGATAAGACCGCCGAGCTGCCTCAGCTTTCCGACATGTTCGAGGATGAGTTTGCCGATTTAATTACAGATGAGCAGGTACAAATACACAGTAATGAGTTTTGGCTGGAGATTGAGCTGAAGGCTGGTATTTTATTTGATTGGGCTGATGCTGAGCCAAGCATTGTAGCGGAGTCTATTTTTGCTGACATGGCTCAGCTGTTAAAGGGGTGGGATAACCCTATTCAAGTCGAAGGCTTTACCGACAACATCCCGATAAATAACAGCCGCTTTCCTAGCAACTGGGAGTTGTCTGCTGCTCGAGCAAGCTCTGTGGTCAAATTACTGATGAAGGGCGGTGTTGCGCCAGAGCGTTTGTCGGCTGTGGGTTACGGAGAGTTTCAGCCTGTGGCCAGTAACGCCAATGCGCAGGGGCGAACGGCAAACCGCAGGGTCGTCCTGATGGTGGCCCGTGAGCGCAGCGAGCGCCCGAGAGTTGCAGACCCCGAGCGTCTTGAGCGAGCCATAAATCCGCTGCTACCAGTAGAGTCCAGCCCATTCCCCCAGCCAGGTTTAGGCTCGGAAAATCTAGAGCCGCTCACCACTGATACGGCTGCTGGTCTCGACGATGACGCGCTGGGTTCGATCGTCTCAGCTCCTGTGAATGAAGAGTCAGGTGATGTCGAGCCGGTTAGTGATAGGCTTGACCCTGTCGGTGGGATTGCACCAGTTGAGTTGGAGGGCGGCGGACTATTGTTTAGCAGCGATCCAGATTTACCGCGTAACTAAACGCTGGGTGAATACTTTTATTCTGACGGTATGATCCTTGCTTTAAAGCAACTGAGATAGCAATATGCCGCCAAGTGGCAGTTTATTGTCACAGGGGTTAATCGAGGATTTCTTTTTGCACGTATGGACAGTGGCTAATCAGAAGGGAGGGGTTGGGAAAACCACCTCTGCTATCACCCTAGGTGGCTTATGTGCCGATCAAGGTGCGCGCGTATTGTTGTTGGATATGGACCCCCATGGTTCTCTGTCGAGCTATTTTGGGCATGACCCTGACGTGGCACAAAAGAGCTGCTTTACCTTATTTCAACGCCGTAAAGAATTATCTTTAGAGTTGGTGCATGGGTGTATTTTTCCAACCAAGTTCGAGAATTTATCGATAATTCCCTCCTCTATGGCGGTAGCCACTCTTGAGCGCCAAGGTATTGGTCAAGATGGTATGGGCTTGGTTATTTCGCGTACTTTGGCGTTGCTCAAAGGCGAATACGATGTAGTGCTGATTGATTGCCCTCCCTTATTAGGTGTTTTAATGATCAATGCGCTGGCCGCATGCCAGCATTTAATTGTGCCCGTGCAAACTGAGTTTCTGGCCCTTAAGGGGTTGGAGCGTATGATAAATACGCTGAGTATGATGACGCGCTCACTTAAAAAAGAGTTGCCATATGTTGTTTTACCAACGATGTTTGATCAGCGAACTCAGGCTTCTGTGAGTTGTTTAAGATTACTCAGAAATACTTATAGTGATCGTATTTGGCCGGGTAAAATCCCGATCGATACCAAATTTCGCGACGCGAGTAAGGCCGGCGTCCCGCCGAGCCTTTATGCCACGGATAGCCGAGGTGTCGAGGCTTATCGCTCATTGTTAAAATGGCTTCGAGTGCAGATTTCTTCAGGGGGTGATTGATGGGGCAAACACCGGAAGATGCGTTGCAGGGCTATTTTGATGACCTTCTGCTGGCGCCAAGTTGTGAGCCATCCCCTGCCGAAGCGGTGGTCATACCGCCAAAACCTGTGCGTCAGGAAGTGGTTGTAAAAGAGTTTGTCAAGGCAAGGCCGCATGCTGATTTTGAACCTCAGGTTGAACGACAAACTAAAGAGAAAGTAGCAAAGCTATTAGCGTCTGCTGTCCCCACAGTTGAGGAGCCAATAGAGGTTGCCAATCCGGAAGTGACGGCTGAGCCTGAACTGGTGTCGGCTGTTGAGGGCGATCTTGATATTGAGCACCAGGCGCTCAAGGCTAAGCTTGAGGTTATCCACGAAGAGGTGATTGACGAGGCGGCAATAGCCGCTCAACAGTTGGCTGATGAAAGGGCTCAGCAGCATTTAACCTGGTGTGAAAATGGTCGTCCGCAATGGGCTCAGGAACGCTTTGATGTGCTGTTGTTCAGTGTTTCAGGGTTGACGCTCGCTGTACCGCTAATCTCTCTGGGGCAGATACAGCCATTGACGGAAGAGTTGACGCCATTATTTGGGCAGGCCGACTGGTTTATGGGGTTGCAACCGACGCCAATGGGTAAGGTGCGAACCATTAATACCGCTAAGTTTGTCATGCCGGAGCGTTATGATGAGCGCTTTTTGGAAACGGCTCGATATGTGATCTCTATTGATGGCGTGCCTTGGGGTCTGGCCGTGGATGAGGTGAAACAGCCTATTACTCTTGAACCGGATGATGTCAAATGGCGGGGCGAGCGCAGTAAGAGAGCTTGGTTGGCGGGCACTGTTAAAGAGCACATGTGTGCATTGATTGATATCCCAGTAATGGGGCAAATGCTCGAGCAAGAAGATAAAAATAGGATTCAGGTTGGTTGATGGTGGTGTGGCGCCGCGTATATTTGTAATGATTACTGAAAAAATTGCACTGGCGCCTTAAATTTTTGCCCTTCCGGTCGATAGAGTGGCATAGAAGCTGCTGTTAACTATAGTAACTGAAGTGGTTTCGTTTGTTTTTTGACGCTTGGTTTGGTTTCTGTCATTTCGTATGGTGACCGTAACCGTTGATAAGGAATAGAGTTCATGACAACTAGCTCGACCAAAAACAAGGCCAGCGAAGATCCCGTCTTGCAATGGGTCACCTTTAAGCTTGCAGGTGAAACCTACGGCATTAATGTTATGCAGGTGCAGGAAGTCCTGCGTTACTCAGAGATCGCGCCAGTGCCAGGGGCGCCAACCTATGTGTTGGGTATTATAAACTTGCGCGGTAATGTGGTGACCGTGATCGATACCCGCCATCGCTTTGGCTTGGGCTCCGATGAAATCACCGACAATACACGTATTGTTATTATTGAGGCTGATAATCATGTGGTCGGTATCCTTGTCGATAGCGTGGCTGAGGTTGTGTATTTAAGGCAGTCTGAAATAGAAACTGCACCGAATGTGGGTAATGATGAAAGCGCGAAATTTATCCAGGGTGTATGTCATAAGAACGATGAGTTGCTCATTCTTATTGAGTTAGATAAGTTGCTAACCGATGAAGAGTGGGCTGAAATGGAACACGCTTAAGGCGGGTTTTATTTAATAACGGCTTTAAAGCCAAGGGTTGGTTGTTATGTTTTCGGGTAATGTGTGGCTTGATGTGGCGCTTGGCGGCAGCATATTGATCAGTTGGCTAGCGTTAGCGGTTGCGTTGCTTTGTTACGCCCGTCTGCGCAAACAAGCAGGTCTCACTCAGACCCTGTACCAACGCTTGGATCACAATTTACAGGTCACCAATAGCGGCTCTATTGGTATGGGCAAGCGCTTGATTGAGCTGGAGCGCAAACTCAGTGCGGAAGTCGAGGCTGATAGCAGCCCTGTCGTGGCAGAAACCTTTAAGGCCTCGTTCGACCCTGAGCTGGCCGATGCTGCGCGATTACTTGAGGCGGGCTTGCCAGCTGATGAGGTTGCGCGACGCTGTGGTCTTTCCCGTGCGGAAGCCTCATTGATGCAGTTGATGCACTCACAGGTTAAGCAAGTTAAGGCGGCCTAGCCTAAGCCGTTGTACTATTTTTTTGATGCTCTCCGTTTCACGGAGAGCTTCTGTTTTACCCCGGTCTCAGTACCAGATATTCGAATACCAATCTTCAGTTAGAGCTATTTGTACTAAGCCAATTATTTGCGCTGCCTATACTTTGGGTGATGTGGATAGGAGGTTATATGCGTTCTTCAGTGGTCGTTTGTGTGCGGATTTTTGGCGGTATTTTATGGCTTCTGTGCAGTTTGTCATGCTGGGCTGATTACTCTCCTGTGGACGTTACCGGTGCGCGGACGGTCAATGCATTTGAGGCAAAGGGGCTGTTTGATCGAGACGCTATTTTTATTGATGTTCGCAACAAAGAAGAGTGGCAGATGGGTCACATAGAGGGTGCGATTCACTTGGACTTTCAAAATGATTTTTCCAAGTTGTACAGCGCTAAGGGCGTCGCCCGTGACACACCGATTGTTCTTTATTGCAGCAGTTCGAATTGTTTGCGCAGCGCGTACGCCGCCGCGGTCAGTGTGTACTGGGGTTTTAGTAATGTGTACTATTTTCGGGCTGGTTTCTTTGCGTGGATGCTCGAGGATTACCCTATTGTTTTGTCTCAGGTGGCATTGAGAAGCAACTGATCATTCGCCCTTGCTTGCTTGTGCTGCGAACCGCTCGCTCTGTTCTTGTCGCCCATAAAAAAGCCCCGCAACCATCAAGGTAGCGGGGCTTTTTTGTGGGCTGTATTAGCTGAATTTAGAATCCAAATTGTTGGCCTGTGTGTTCTTGGCTGTCGTCGCTGAGGAGGTAGAGGTAGAGACTCATCAGCTCTTCGGCGGTTTTTACAGTGCCTGGGTTCTCGCCTGGGTAGGCTGCTGCACGCATGTTGGTACGGGTGGCGCCGGGATTGATGCTGTTGCTGCGGATATTGGTTGTTTCATCGAGTTCTTGAGCGAGTGTTTGCATTAAGTTTTCCTGCGCTGCTTTTGATGCGGCGTAGGCTCCCCAAAAGGCGCGTCCTTCATAGCCAACGCTGGAGCCGGTAAACAAAATACTGGCGCTGTCAGAATGCTCTAGTACCGGCAGGAGTGAGCGGGTCATCATAAAGGGCGCGTTGACGTTGGTTTGCATGACGCGCAGCCATACGTCCTGGGAGTAGTTGTTCAGTGGTGTGCGTTCGCCGAGATCGGCTGCATTGTGTAGGAGGCCATCGATGCGTCCAAATTCATCAAAAAAGGCCTGTGCCATGTCGTCGTAATCTTTGGCGCAGGCGCCCTCAAGGTTGATTGGATAGATGGCCGCTTGCGGATGCCCTGCGGCCTCAATCTCATCGTACACCGCCTCTAGCTTTTGCGTAGTGCGCCCCAGCAGGATAACGGTGGCGCCGAAGGCTGCGCAGGTTTTCGCGGCAACACGCCCTATGCCGTCACCGGCACCGGTAATGACAATGACTTTATCGGCTAAAAGATTGGGGCGTGGTTGGTAGTCAGTGGCTATTTTTTTCATGTTGCTCTTTATTTTTAGTGTTGACGTTGATCATCTGGGGTGGTGGTTGTGCTACAGCAGTGTTTCGATGATGGCTTGCAATTCATTTGCATGGCTGACGGTGTAGTCGGCTTGCCAGCTTAAGGCCTCATCGATGTGCTCTATGTAGCCATAACCGGCAGCAATGGTGGGGCTGTTGGCTCTCTGGCCGCATTCGATATCACGCCGGTGATCCCCGATATAAATGATTTCTTCAGTTTGGCAGTCGAGTAACTGCGCCGCTAGGTGAAGGGATTCTGGGTGCGGTTTGCTTTCGCTGACGTGGTCGGGGCAGATGATACAGTTGTTGCTGGGTTCCAGTAACAGGGCTTTAAGCAGCGGCTCGGCATATTTAGCCGGCTTGTTGGTTGCGATACCCCAGGCGATTCCTTTTTCGCTGAACCAATCAAGCAGTTCGTCTATACCCTCAAAGGTTGTTGAGCTGTCTGCCAAGTGGTGTGTGTAGAGGGCGAGCAGTCGCAGTCGCAGTCGTTCAAAATCAGCATCGTCTTCATTCAGCTCGAACCCGAGCGTTACTAATGCACTGGCGCCGTTGGAGACGGCATTGCGAATGCTGTGGTCGCTGGGTGCTTGGCGGCCTTCCTCATCAAGTAGGTGCTTGAGGCTGACGACAAAGTCGGGGGCGGTATCGACCAAGGTGCCGTCTAAATCAAATACGACCGCTTTAATACCCATATTAACCTTCAGTTGGCTTGGTGGTGTGCAGCATATAATTCACGCTCACATCGTTGTCGTTGAGCTTGTAGTGCTTGGTTAGGGGGTTGTAGGTTAGTCCTGTCATGTTGTGAAGCTGTAAACCAGCCTGACGTACCCAGTTTGATAGCTCTGATGGGCGGATGAACTTTCCGTATTCATGGGTACCCTTGGGCAGCATGTTCAGTATGTACTCGGCGCCAACAACGGCAAACAGGTAGGCTTTTGGGTTGCGGTTGATGGTTGAAAAGTACAGGTGTCCACCGGGCTTGCACAGCTTTGCACACGCGCGAATGACGGAGCTCGGATCGGGGACGTGCTCTAGCATTTCCATGCAGGTCACTATGTCGTATTGGCCAGCCTGCTCGTCGGCGATGTCTTCGGCAGTAATGCGGCGATAATCAATGCTGACTTCACTTTCTAGGCTGTGCAGTTTGGCGACCTGCAGCGGTGCTTCGCCCATGTCGATACCGGTAACGATGGCGCCGCGCTGGGCCAGTGATTCGGCGAGTATGCCGCCACCACAGCCGACATCAATGATTTTCTTGCCCGCTACTGCTGAGCGCTCGTCTATGTAATTACTGCGCAGGGGGTTGATGTCATGCAGGGGTTTGAACTCGCTGTGCTTATCCCACCAGCGGCTGGCGAGGGCTTCAAACTTGGCGACTTCTGCGGTATCGACATTGCTCATAGTGCTAAATCCGGTATTGGTTCTAAATAGGTAGGCTATGTTACGCGTTATTGCTCGCCGCGTTAACGTTGAATTCGTTGTGCCCATTGCTGTGCGCTGTTGCGCAACGGGATTTCATCTAGGGTCTGCAGTGTTCTGTTATCCAATAGCGGCTTACCGTTTACCCAAACGTGACTCACTTGGTGGCTGCACTGACTGTAGGCCAGGTATGAAATTGGCTTGAACAGTGGTGTGGCCTCTAAGGTGTCGAGTGAAATGGCGGTGATGTCAGCTGCTTTACCCACCTCTAGGCTGCCTATAGCCTCGTCTAGCCCCATGGCTTTAGCGCCGTTCAGTGTCGCCATTTTCAGTGCTTGATGTGCGTTCAAGGCACTGGCGTCGCCACTGACGCCTTTGGCCAGTAATGACGCGGTGCGCATCTCACCGAGTAGATCAAGGTCATTGTTGCTGGCGGCGCCGTCGGTGCCGAGGGCAACATTAATGCCCGCATCCTGTAACTGCTTTACCGGGCAAAAACCACTGGCGAGCTTTAGGTTGGACTCTGGGCAGTGAATGACGTGTGCACCGCTACGGCTCAGGCGTGCGAGATCCGTGTCGTCAATTTGTGTCATGTGAACGCACTGCAGGCGCTCGTTGAGCAGGCCGAGTTTTTCTAGCCGCTCGCTGGGGCGCATCGCGTGTTTTTCTATGCTAGTGGTCACTTCTTCGGCTGTTTCGTGTAGATGAATCTGCACCGGGGCGTTGAGCTCGGCGCTCAGTTGCGCGATGCGTTGCAGTGGCGCGTCCGACACCGTGTAGGGCGCGTGAGGGCCGAAGCCGATCCCAACAAGCGCTGAGTTCGCGTAGGTTTTGTGCAGCGCTAGAGCCTTGTCAATGTAGTCATCGGCGTGCTCACCCCAGGCGGTGGGGAAGTCCAGTATTGGGGCGTTCAGCTGGCAGCGCATGCCGGCTGCTTCAGCCGCCATGGCTGTCTCTTCGGGAAAAAAGTACATGTCTGAAAAACAGGTGGTGCCTGAGCGCAGCATTTCTGCCATGGCTAATTTGCTGCCGTCGCGGACGAAGTCGGCTGACACCCAGCGCCCCTCTGCGGGCCAAATATGTTCTTCCAGCCAAGTCTGCAGCGGCAAGTCATCGGCGAAGCCACGCAGTAGGCTCATGGCGGTGTGACCGTGTGCATTGACAAGCCCAGGGATGAGGATATGTTGATCGAGGACTTTGTGTTCGGTGGGCTCAAAGTCATCCAGGGGGTCGCCGTTTTCTATGATCGCGATGATTCTGCCTTGATCGATCGCAATGGCCGCATTTTCGAGCGTTGTTTGCTCGGGTACTACGGGAATGATCCAGCGAGCGGATATGAGGAGGTCGATGCTCTGTTTGCCCATAATATGGCTATCCTTTGCGGTGCCTAAGTGTTCGGTTTGAGTGTTTTTTGTGCTGCTTTGTTGGCCGTGTGGTTGCTCGGTTAGCCGCGCCGCAGTATAACCTGAGTTTTCTGTTGTTCGCAGGCTGGAGGGTGCGCTAGCGCGTGACTTATGTGGCTGATATTGTGGTAGGATTGCCAGCTTAGTGCGCGTCATGGGATTACCTTTAGCCTTGGTGGATTGGGGCTTGGTCGTAACGCGGCCTGCTGGTGGATAGACGACACGGCTGACGATAAATAGCTTACATAATAAATAGGGAATGCCGACCTCATGGGTGACATCGGAAAAGAAATTTTACCTGTAAATATTGAAGACGAGCTAAAACAGTCTTACTTGGATTACGCAATGAGCGTGATCGTCGGACGAGCCTTGCCGGATGTACGTGATGGCTTGAAACCCGTGCACCGTCGCGTGCTGTTCGCCATGAGCGAATTGAACAACGACTGGAATAAGCCGTATAAGAAATCGGCACGTGTTGTTGGTGATGTTATTGGTAAATACCACCCGCATGGTGACTCTGCGGTATATGACACGATTGTTCGTATGGCGCAGCCATTCTCGTTGCGCTACATGCTGGTTGATGGTCAGGGTAACTTCGGTTCGCTCGATGGCGACAGCGCGGCCGCGATGCGTTACACCGAAATCCGCATGCAGAAAATATCCCATGACCTGCTAGCCGATCTCGATAAAGAGACGGTTGATTACGTGCCTAACTATGATGGCACCGAGTTTATCCCTGCGGTGATGCCGACACGTATACCTAACCTGCTGGTAAACGGCTCTTCTGGTATTGCCGTCGGTATGGCGACGAACATTCCGCCACACAACCTGACCGAAGTGGTTAAGGGTTGCTTGGCCTACATCGACAACGAAGACATCAGCATTGATGAGTTGATGGAAATAATTCCCGGTCCCGATTTTCCTACCGGCGGCATCATTAATGGCCGTGCCGGTATTGTGCAAGCCTATCGCACCGGTCGTGGCCGCATTTATGTGCGGGCCAAGACCCATATTGAGCGCAACGATAAGCTCAATAAAGAAACCATCATCATTACTGAAATTCCATACCAGTTGAACAAAGCGCGCTTGATCGAAAAGATCGCCGAGCTGGTTAAAGACAAAAAAATCGAAGGTATTTCCGAGCTGCGTGACGAGTCCACTAAGGACGTGCGTGTTGTGATCGAGCTTAAGCGCGGTGAGGTGGGTGAGGTTGTGCTCAACAACCTATTTGCTCAGACTCAGCTGCAGGGCGTTTTCGGTATTAACGTCGTGGCCTTGGTTGATGGTCAACCGAAGATTTTGAACCTCAAGCAAATGATCCATTACTTTGTCTTGCACCGCCGTGAAGTGGTCACGCGTCGTACTGTTTACTTGCTGCGCAAAGCGCGTGAGCGTGGTCATATCTTGGAAGGTTTGGCCGTTGCGATCTCGAATATCGATCGCGTGATTGAAATGATCAAAGGCAGTCCAAGCCCAGCCGAGGCTAAAGAGGCCTTGATGGCCAAGGGTTGGCCTGTCGGTGAGGTGAGTCAGTTCCTCGAGCGTGCCGGTGCCGGCGCTTGCCGTCCCGATGAATTGGATGCGCATTTTGGTTTGCACGACGGCCACTACAATCTGTCTCCAGTTCAAGCCCAGGCTATTCTTGAGTTGCGCCTACACCGCTTGACCGGTATGGAGCACGACAAGCTACTGTCTGAGTACAAAGACAAGCTCGAGCAGATTACCGAGTACCTAGACATACTGGCAAACCCCCCGCGTCTCATGCAAATCATTCGTGAAGAGCTTGAAGAGGTGGTTGCGAGCTACGGTGATGAGCGCCGTACAGAAATCCAAAGTTCGCAATTGGATCTGACCATTGAGGACCTGATTACAGAAGAGGACCGCGTGGTGACCATTTCCCATGGTGGTTACGCTAAGACTCAGCCGTTGGATGCTTACCAAGCGCAGCGTCGTGGCGGTATGGGCAAAGCGGCAACTGCGGTTAAGGATGAGGATTTTGTCGAGCACCTGCTGATTGCCAGCACGCACGATACGATTTTGTGTTTCACCAATGCCGGTAAAGTGTATTGGTTGAAGGTTTACCAGATTCCAGTGGCTGGCTGTCAGTCCCGTGGTCGCCCTGTGGTGAACTTGTTGCCGCTGGAAGAGGGTGAGCGCATTACCTCGATTCTGCCGGTGAGAGAATACGAAGAAGATAAGTTCATCTTTATGTCGACCGCTCGCGGTACGGTGAACAAGACTGCTCTTACGCAGTTTGCTCGTCAGCGCAGCGTTGGTTTGCGTGCGATTGAATTGGACGAAGGCGATAGCCTGGTCAATACCGCTATTACAGACGGTTCTTGTGATGTCGTGTTGTTCGCCTCAAGTGGTAAGGCGGCACGCTTCAATGAGGGCGATGTACGTGCCATGGGTCGTACTTCACGTGGTGTGCGCGGTATCCGTATCGCGGATGATCAAACCGTTATCTCCATGGTGATCCCGGTTGAGGGCGGTAACGTTCTCACCGTCAGTGAAAACGGCTACGGTAAGCGCACGGCGGTTGATGAGTTCCCCACCAAGGGACGTGGTAATCAAGGTGTTATTGCCATGCAGGTCAGTGAGCGTAACGGCGCTTTGGTTGGCGCGGTACAGGTCTTTGACGGCGAAGAAATTATGCTTATATCTGATCAGGGCACGTTGGTACGCACACGTGTTGATGAGGTGTCAGTACTGAGTCGTAACACGCAGGGTGTTCGTCTGATTCGACTAAAAGAAGCTGAAAACCTTGTGGGTGTTGAGCGCATTGAGGAGAACGAGTCAGTGGAGAGCGAGTCAGTAGAGGGTGAAGCTGACGCAGTGGCTGGCGGGCCTGAAGCGGCTGGTGAATCTGAAGCAGCCGGTGAATCCGAAGAGTAATCCTAAGGCCCTCTGTTGAGGGCCTTTTTTGTTTAATGTTTAGCTTGAGTGTCTGAGCTAACAGACTGGGACGAGTCAGTGATGTCTGAGCAGAATAATACCGAGCAGTCCCCCGAAGAAAAGGCCCAGCTTGATGCCTTGCGTGCTCGCATTGATCAGGTGGACGGTGAAATTGCCCGCTTGATCAGTGAGCGAGCCAGTTGCGCGCAGCAGGTAGCGGTGGTGAAAAAAGCCAACGCGGACGGTGAAATAGTTTATTACCGCCCCGAGCGTGAAGCGCAGGTGTTGCGCAAGGCGATGCAGCGTAATGAAGGTCCGTTGGACGATGAGGAAATGGCGCGTCTGTTCCGCGAAATAATGTCGGCTTGCTTGGCGCTTGAGCAGCCTGTTAAGGTCGCATTCCTCGGGCCAGAGGGCACGTTTACCGAGCAGGCAGCGCTCAAGCATTTTGGCCACTCTGCTGTGACCGTACCTCTGTCGGCTATTGATGAGGTGTTTCGTGAAGTGGAGTCGGGTGCAGCCCAGTATGGTGTTGTACCGGTAGAGAACTCTACCGAAGGTGTGGTCAATCACACCCTCGACAACTTCATGGATTCAGGCCTTAAGATTTGTGGTGAGGTTGAGCTGCGCATTCACCAGCACCTACTGGTGTCCGATGTTACTAAGACCGACAGCATCTCCCGTATTTACTCACACTCCCAATCATTGGCGCAGTGCCGCAAGTGGTTGGATGCGCACTACCCGAACGCTGAACGTATCGCTGTAAACAGTAATGCGGAAGCCGCCCGTCGTATTAAGGGTGAGTGGAACGCGGCGGCGATTGCTGGCGAGATGGCGGCGGATAAGTACGACCTGAGCAAGCTGGCCGAGAAGATCGAAGATCAGCCGGATAACTCAACCCGTTTCTTGATCATTGGCACGGAGGCCGTCCCGGCCAGTGGTGATGACAAGTCATCGGTTGTCATTGCTATGCGCAATGAGCCGGGTGCTTTGCACGAGTTACTTGAGGCTTTCCACCGTCATGATATTGATCTGACGCGTGTTGAGACACGTCCTTCACGCAGTGGTAACTGGAATTACGTATTCTTTATTGATTTCAATGGTCATGCCAGTGAGACGTCTGTAGCGGAGGCTCTCGCGGAAGTAGGTAAAAAAGCAGCCGACCTGAAAATTTTAGGTTCTTACCCGAAAGCTGTTCTGTAGCGCGGATTTTAGCGCGCGCAGGAGTTTGATCGATTTTGTGATGGTGGGGGCTGAAATGGTCCCTCTGCGTATACTTTTCTGGGTGTGGTCTTTTCGGTCGTGGTGTCTTAATTGAGTTCATTTAAAGCGGGTCACCTTCTTGAGTAATTCAAAAAATAGCGAAACCCCCATTAATCGGCTTGTGGTCATTGGTATTGGCTTGATTGGTGGCAGCCTGGCGGCGGGCTTAAAAAAAGTGGGGGCGTGCCGAGAGGTTATTGGTATTGCTCGCCGCGAACAGACCTGCGCCGATGCTGTGCGTCTGGGGGTGGTTGATCGCGCATACCTTACTTTGTCTGAGGTTGCCGCCGAGTTGGGCGAGGGCGATGTAGTCTTTATTGCGGTGCCGACACTGACGGTCGAGCGGGTGCTGGTCGACTGCCAAATGTTGCTTTCACCGCTGGTGACCATCACTGACGGTGCCAGTGTCAAGGGTTCGGTGATCGAGGCGGTGCGCCGTGTTTATGGTGAGTTGCCGCCGCAGTTTGTGGCCGGGCACCCGATTGCTGGTTCTGAGCGCACTGGTGTTGAAGCCGCTAATCCAGATTTGTATCGGCAGCATCGGGTGATATTAACGCCTACAGATGAGACGGCTGAGTTCCATCAAGCCTTGGTTGCAGGGATGTGGTCGGCAGTGGGCGCCGAGGTGCTGGTGATGCCGGTGGCGGAACACGATGAGGTATTGGCGGCCACCAGTCACTTGCCCCATGTAATTGCTTTCTCTCTGGTTGATACGTTGGCGCATGACGCCGAAAATGAAAATATTTTTCGCTACGCAGCCGGTGGTTTCCGCGATTTCACCCGCATCGCGTCCAGCGATCCGGTTATGTGGCACGATATTATGCAGGCCAATAGGGAGAGTGTTTTAGCGTCTATTGATCTCTTTTCCGATAATCTATCACGTCTTCGCAGCGCCATTGATCACGCCGATAGCACGCATATGCTCGGTGTGTTTACCCGGGCAAAAGCGGCGCGTGATCACTTTACTAAAATGTTAACTAAGCAGGCTTATAGTACTTCCATGCAAGAAAAATTGATGACTTACACGGCAAAACCAGGCGGTCGTATCTCCGGTGAGCTACGCGTTCCCGGTGATAAATCCATTTCCCATCGCTCCATCATGCTGGGCGCGTTGGCCGAGGGCGTGACGGAGGTTGAGGGCTTTCTGGAGGGTGAGGATGCACTGGCAACCTTACAGGCCTTCCGTGATATGGGGGTGGTTATTGAGGGGCCGGATCACGGTCGTGTTAAAATTCACGGTGTTGGTTTGCACGGTTTACAGGCGCCTCCTGGTCCTTTGTATGTCGGTAACTCAGGTACTTCAATGCGCTTGTTGGCGGGCATTTTGGCGGGGCAGAGTTTTGATGTTGAATTGAGTGGCGATGCGTCGCTGAATAAGCGCCCGATGAATCGGGTAGCAAATCCTCTTCGTGAGATGGGGGCGGTGATTGAGACCGCAGCAGAAGGTCGTCCGCCAATAAAAATCAAAGGTGGGCAAACGCTCAAGGCGATTGATTATGTAATGCCAATGGCCAGTGCTCAGGTTAAATCCTGTGTGCTGTTGGCAGGTCTCTACGCTGAGGGTGAAACCCGTGTGGTGGAGCCTGCCCCGACCCGCGATCATACCGAACGTATGCTCAATGGTTTTGGCTTTAAGGTTGAGCGCAGCGGTGCTGAGGCCCGTTTGAGTTCTGGTGGTAAGTTGCAGGGTGCGAAGATTGAGGTGCCTGCGGATATCTCTTCCGCTACTTTCTTTATGGTGGCGGCGGCTATAGCCCCTGGTTCAGACGTGACCTTGACACACGTGGGTATTAACCCAACGCGTGATGGCGTGATTAATATCCTGAGATTGATGGGCACCGATATTACCCTGAATAATAAACGTGAAGTGGGCGGCGAAACCGTGGCCGATATTCGCGTGCGTTATGCGCCGCTCAAGGGCATTAATATTCCTGAGGATCAGGTGCCCCTGGCTATCGATGAGTTTCCTGCGCTGTTTATTGCCGCCGCTTGCGCAGAGGGTCAGACGCTATTGACTGGCGCCGAAGAGTTGCGAGTTAAGGAAAGTGACCGTATTCAGGTGATGGTCGACGGCTTGGTGTCTTTGGGTGTTGATGCGGTTGGGACTGAAGACGGTGCCATCATTAATGGTGTGGGCGGTGAGGGTCCCGCCTTTACCGGTGGCGAGCTTGAAAGTCACCATGACCATCGTATTGCTATGTCGTTCACCATTGCGGCCCTGCGCGCATCGGGGGATATTCAGGTGCGTAATTGTGCAACGGTGGCTACCTCATTCCCTACCTTTGTTGAACTTGCGCGCACGGCGGGTATGACTTTGGATGTCTCTGTGGCTTGATGAAACAGCGGTGCCCCTCATGGCGAGGGCGTTGTGTAAGGCGGGCTTATGTACAGGATGTACGGTATACCGCGGGTGCATGGATGCACAGGAGCGGTTATGTACAGGCAGAAAACCGCTCCGCGGCAATTGCTCCTGCACTGCTCTAGTACCGACATCCGTGTCGGCATGCGTTATCTGCACTTCCCGCATCCCTGCGGGTCGGATGTACGGTATACCGCGGGTGCATGGATGCACAGGAGCGGTTATGTACAGGCAGATAACTGCTCCTGCAAAGCCTGCACTTCCGCCATCCTTGGCGGTCGTATGCCGCGGTTGCGCCATGCAGGGATGCATAAGTATCACGGACGCAGGATGCGTGAGAGTGATCATGGATGCACAGGAGCGGTTATGTACAGGCAGAAAACCGCTCCGCGGCAATTGCTCCTGCATTGCTCTAGTACCGACATCCGTGTCGGCATGCGTTATCTGCACTTCCC
>Ga0105356_10001673_pt1 | contig 22125 bp, 21 predicted proteins | sample GOMGulsemesocosm_3_FD_83502 | JGI IMG/M metagenome (GOLD analysis project Ga0105356, IMG submission 83502) | Methane-oxidizing microbial communities from mesocosms in the Gulf of Mexico - GOM9D Gulf of Mexico | ecosystem: Environmental > Aquatic > Marine > Cold seeps | place: Gulf of Mexico... | reverse complement strand
TAAAAAATAGGGCAAAATATTCCAAAAAACCCCTCAAAAAAAACAACAAAAAGTGTGACATGCATAAAATTTAAGATAACAAATATTAAAAAATCCGAAAAAAAAACCACCCATTAATAGACGACCGGTCTACTAAGGCGTATCGTTAACGCGTTAGAAATTCATCCAGATTTTCACATCAAATTAAAAGACGATCGGTCATACCGTATCGTAAACGACTTAAAAATAAGGATCTTCTATGCCTCAATCGCATTCAATTAATCGCCGTATTACACTTGCTTCACGCCCTGTTGGCGCGCCTACATCAGCTAATTTTAATCTTAAAGAAACTGCTATACCTTCTCCTAAAACAGGCGAAATATTATTACGCACAAATTATTTGTCACTTGATCCTTACATGCGTGGTCGTATGAATGCTGGTGCATCTTACGCAGAACCCGTCGAGATTGATGGCACTATGGTTGGCGCGACAGTATGCCAAGTTGTAACTTCTTTAAACCCTGAGTATCAAGCTGGGGAATGGGTTCTTGCTTATACAGGCTGGCAAGATTATGGCATTTCAGACGGTGAAGGTCTGATAAAATTAGGCGCAGAGCCAACTAATCCCTCTTATGCGCTTGGCATCTTAGGTATGCCTGGCTTTACTGCGTACATGGGATTGCTCGATATTGGTCAACCTAAATCAGGCGATACGCTTGTTGTTGCTGCTGCAACAGGCCCAGTGGGCGCAACTGTCGGCCAGATCGGTAAATTAAAAGGCTGCTACGTGGTCGGTATCGCTGGCGGTGCAGAGAAATGTAAATATGCTGAAGACGTATTAGGTTTTGATAAGTGTATTGACCATAAAGCTGACGACTTTGATGCACAATTACAAGCAGCTTGCCCTAACGGCATTGATGTTTACTTTGAAAATGTCGGCGGTAAAGTATTTGATAGTGTCCTGCCCCAGTTAAATACCGGCGCACGCGTTCCTGTTTGTGGTTTAGTGTCGCAGTACAATGCAACAGAATTACCATCTGGACCTGATCGTTTATCCCTGTTAATGGGCACTTTATTGGTCAAACGTATTAAAATGCAAGGGTTCATCATCTTTGATGATTATGCACATCGCTATAACGAATTTTTTGAACAGATGATGATGTGGTTACAATCAGGTGAAATTAAATATCGTGAACACATGATCGACGGCTTAGAAAACGCGCCATCTGCATTCACCGGGATGCTACAAGGTGAAAACTTCGGCAAGCTTGTCGTCAATATGGCGAAGTAAGGGGTCAAAATGATTAAATTACACCATTTAAATAAATCACGTTCTAAACGTATCATCTGGCTATTAGAAGAGTTAGGTGTGGATTATGAAGTCATTGCCTACCAGCGTGATAGTCAGACATTCCTAGCGCCTGCGGAATTAAAAGCCATTCATCCCTTAGGTAAATCACCGGTTATTGAAGATGATGGACTTGTGATTGCCGAATCAGGTGCGATCACAGAGTATCTTATTAATAAGTATGCTGCTGATACACTCGCACCAAAGCAGTGGTCACAAGAGTATATCGATTATTCTCAATGGATCCACTTTGCAGAAAGCTCCGCTATTTTACCACTTTTACTCAAAATGTTTGTTGAAAAAGATGGCTGTAAAACAAACTTCATGGCAGCTTACGCTGATGCCGAAATAGCAAAAGTGATCAGCTATTTCAACGAATCGTTAGCGAATAAAACTTACCTTATTGGCGAGAAATTAACGGGTGCTGATATTATGATGTCATTCATTGTTGAGATCTTAGCAAACAATAATGTACTTGATAACTTCCCGCATCTTGCACGTTACAATAAGCAGTTACATAGTCATGAATGTCTATTAAACGCTGAAAAAATAGAAATCAAATACGACAACGCTTAGTTATAAAATATAGTGATTAGTTAGACTAACGCAATACGATAAAGGTGATTAAGGTTTATTCTATTTTAATCATCTTTATGCAGTGCAACTTCACAGCGAAAAAAACGTCGTGTTAGCACTGTCTCACGTATGGCGGGTTTGTTGTTGCAGGCTTAGACCTACTTGGTTTTGGTCACTATCAACAGCAACAGGTCGCCTTCCCGAGTATCACCCCGTTCGGGAACAAAGAAAGCTTTATTGCCGCAATTCAAGCTCAACTGGATGATAATGTGAATGAACTTAGTGTCATGGTAATGGGGGCTCTAGGCCGCTGTAGTAGTGAAGAAGCGTGCTCAGGTGTATGGCAAAAAGCGGTTGATATTTTTGATCGTGTTAGACGCAGTTATTAATCGCTAAATAGTTAATACGCTAGTTAAAGCAACCATAATGAAATAATAAAGCCCTAATAGATACATTTCTATTAGGGCTTATTTTATGAGATTAAAATCGACAGCACTTAGTCATACTGACGAGAAAACACCCCGCTGCAATCGTCGCCAATGAGATAGTTACCAGACGATTTTAACGTCACCTGATAGTTACCATCAGATAAATTTTCAGCTCCTATATCAAACGTCCAGCCATTACCACCCAAGGTTAATTTATTACCATAACTGCTCGAACAGCCTTGCATTAGTTGGGAGTGTGAAGCAGATGCATTTGAATCTAAATATTGGTCATTATAAGTAACTTCGAGTACAGGCGGTTTAACATCTGTTCTTTCATTACCGAAAGCATCAATAAGCGCAATATCGAGACTCAGCGCCATATCATCGCCCAATAAAGGCTTACCGCTAATCAACGCAGGCTGGCAGGATAAAGTATCCATTACACTTGCATCGACCCCCTGTGAACCCAATGGTTGACCCAACGTACTTGCCGTTAATGCCCAACTTGCAGGATTGAACAAATACACGCTACTTAGCTCAGGATCATCTTCAAATAGCTGTGTGAAAGTTAAGTTCTCATTTACTAACGTCTTGAAATTATATACAGATATATGGGTTAACTGATTTTGTGTATAAGACTGGCTTTTTGCATCAATACCAACAGAGTTCTGCTGATTATTACCATAAAATAATGAGTTAATGACACTATTATTGGTACTTGCACCACCCATTTCAGAAAACCAAATACCACGCGAGGCATTAACGGACGTATGTTGTGAAATAACATTGCTCGACGAACGATAAAATAAAATAGAAATACCATAACCTTCAAAATCATCAGTAAAATAATCTAGATTATTTTCCACTGTATTGCTATTTGAGTTAGTACTAAAATATAAATTTTCATGAGTATTATCCCAAAAGGTATTGTGTTCAATCAGGTTATTCAGACCTTGCGATAAACTGATGCCCCATGTATTTTTATAAGAGGTATTATAAGCAACATAATTATCGTTACCTTGAATATTGATACCGCCGCGGTTTCGCATCAAATACTCATTACCATTACTGTAAATCGTATTGTTCAACACGTGCATATCCGAGCTCCAATAACCAACAGTGATACCATTGCCGTTATCAGAATTCGCTATATTATTACGGGCGATGCCACCACTTACATTATGTAGCCATAAATCATTACCATTATTATTGAATACATTATTTTCTATTATTAAATCTTCACGATTATCTGCTTTTGTATGTAATACAAATAACCCATAAACCGCATTTTTAAATTCACAATTACGGACAATAATAGAGGTTCTCGCGCCTGTAGATACAAGCTTATTCGATACCCCTTCACCATCAAATTTTATCCCATCGATGATAATGCCATCTCGACCAATATGTAATATACCTTGATAGGCAGAGCCAGTACCTGTTAACGTCGGTGACTGTCCGGGTTCAGCTCGAATCGTTAAATTTTCTTTATAAATATTTAGCCCTTCTTCATATGTTCTACTATCTGTAAATACAAGTTCATCACCTGGCGTTGCCGCTTGGTATGCACTACCTAAACTATCAAAATCAGAAAACTCACCAATTTCTAATATTTCAGCATGTATATTTCCAATCGAAAATATCCATATAAACATATACTTATACAAACTCATGGTAATATCCCTACATACGATGCGATGAATCATCAAATAAAAATGAAACATGCTATTTTGAAGTTATCCATAAGTTTAGACTAGAATTATAAACGTGCTTAACATCACATTTTTTAATCAACTAATAGCATAATAAATGATTAGTAAGATGTGGACACCCGTAATTATTCCCTTTCAACATAGGCTAATTGATCAAGTTCTAGCTGTAATTTTTTGGTCAATTTACTCACCACTAAAGCATAAGATTGACTCGCTAAATTTTCGATCATGCTGGCGGGCACATCCCCCTTTAGCTTGACTGTTATCCAGTGCCTTTTATTCATATGATAACCAGGGCTAATCGCTATGAATTCATCGACTAGCACCTCAACATCACTCGGCTGAGCTTTAAAATTCACATTGCATCCGGCTTCATTTTTTGTCAAAAGAGCAAACATCTTACCCATCACTTTATAAACCAATACATCAGGTCCAAAAGGATAGTCTTGCTGAGCGGCTTTTAAATTTTGCAGGTAATGTTCTAAGTGTCCTTGTTCCATCTCGCGATCGTCCTTAGCCTATTTTTTACTGACATTATGTCTTGTTAACGGCATAAGTTCAGTATCACACCCAGCTTGTTTAAACTCAAGTTAGGTATAAACATGTATAAATGTTTTGTTATAACATAACATTATTATTGCACCCCATATTGTTATGTTATAACATTACCGCAAATTCAATTGAAGTATTACAAATCGATATAACATGCCAGCATTATCATCTCATACTCCAGAAAATAGCCATGTAGTAAATCAAAGACAACGATTATCTTTGCTGCTATGTAGCCTATTCTCGCGCCTTGCAATCTCGGTCATCATCACTGCTTTTCTGTGGTTTATTCTATTTAAATTGATAGGGTAATTAGCATGATCAAAATAAACAATTTAAGCGTTGCTTATCAGCAAAATATCGCTCTGAGCCATATAACAACCACTATCGACCGCGGGGACTTAGTTGCAATCGTTGGTCCTAACGGTGCCGGAAAATCAACTTTATTAAAAAGTATCATGCAACAAATGACCGTCGTATCGGGTTCTATTGAACTTGACCCGTTCAGTTTGAAAAATATTGCCTACTTACCACAAACGAGCCAGATAGATCGTAAATTTCCTATCACAGTGACTGAATTTGTGTCTGCTGGCGCGTGGCAACGTTGTAGTTTTTGGCGGATATTTAGCCGTAAAGAACAGCACTTACTACAGCAGGCATTAGCAACAGTAGATCTAGAAAATATGGCGGCACGTCAAATCAGTCAATTATCGGGAGGTCAATTCCAGCGCATGTTATTTGCTCGCATGCTATTACAAGACGCCGACATCTTGTTACTTGACGAACCATTCGGCGGCATTGATGCGCAAACAACTGAATTATTAATGCGCGTTATTCAGACGTGTCAACAACAAGGTAAAACAGTCATCGCTGTTATCCATGATCTGGCACTGGTACAGCGTTATTTCCCAACGACATTACTTGTGGCAACCACACTGATCGCAGCAGGAAAAACAAAAGATGTGCTTACCCAATCACATTTGATCCAAGCGGGCTATCAGCATTTTGCTCATTGCGCTGTGCATAACACGTTTAATAACCCCTTACATAACATCCCTAACAGCAGCACGAACGAAAATGCGGTGACGTCTACTTCAGCTGATATCGAGAGTCGAGCATCATGAGTGCACAATTATACGAATTATTTATCGCACCTTTTTCCGAGTTTGTATTTATGCAACGGGCATTATGGGGAATTATCGTGCTGAGTATAAGCGCGACACCAGTTGGCGTATTTTTAACACTGAGACGCATGAGCTTAACAGGTGATGCAATGGCACATGCCATTTTACCCGGCGCTGCAATTGGTTTTCTTATCTCGGGTCTATCTGTCACGGCAATGACGATTGGCGGTATTGTCGCAGGTTGCGTTGTCGCTGTATTAGCAGGCATGGTGGCACGTCACTCCAATGCTGAAGAAGATTCAAGCTTAGCCGCATTCTATCTGCTTTCACTCGCGATCGGTGTATTAATCATTTCCGCCAATGGCAGTAATGTGGACTTATTACATGTGTTGTTTGGGTCAACGTTAGCACTTAATGATGATGCCTTAATCCTACTCACTATTATCGCCACAATTTCTATTTTAGCACTCGCGATACTGTATCGCCCTCTCGTCATGGAGTGTGTTGATCCTCACTTTTTCAAAACCATCAGTAAACTGAGTGCCGTTGCTCACTATGGATTTTTACTCCTCGTCGTACTCAATTTGGTTGCTGGTTTTCATGCACTGGGCACATTAATGGCGGTTGGTTTAATGATCCTACCCGCTGCGATTGCGCGCTTTTGGTCCAATCGCTTAGGTGGCATGTTGTTGGTGGCTTTTATCACCGCCGTAATCAGTGGCTACTTCGGTTTATTTCTTTCTTATCATGCCAGTTTAGCAACCAGTCCCGCGATTGTATTGGTACTCGGCATACTTTATATCGCTTCATTAATATTTGGCCGTCAAGGCGGATTACTCTTTAAAAATAACAGCTAGAAATAACTCAATCCGTTAATATCTAGCCCTATAAGGACAATAACATGTTTAAATCAACTCTTACTTCCTCCATGATGATTCTTGGTTTAAGTACCAGTACCGCAGTAATGGCCGAGCAAAAAGTTGCGGTTATCAGTAGCTTTTCGATTCTTGGAGACCTTATATCAGAGGTAGGTCAAGAACATGTCACCGTAACGAATTTAGTTAAAATTGACGGTGATGCGCACGTATTTAACCCAACACCGCAAGATGCTAAAGCAATATCAAAAGCACAGTTAGTGGTCACAAATGGATTACAGTTTGAAGGTTGGATGCCACGTTTAATTGAAGCCGCTAATTACCAAGGTGTGCAAGTCGTTGCTGCTGATGGTATTGATGAGCTCAGCACAAAAGAAGGGCATGGCTGCAAACATGCACATCACGACGACGACCCGGCACATCACGACGACGACCCGGCACATCACGACGACGAACATGCACATCATGACGACGAACATGCACATCATGACGACGAACATGAACATCATGACGACAAACATGCACATCACGACGACGAACATGCACATCATGATGACAAACATGAACATCATGACGACGAACATGCGCATCATGCCGACGAACATGAACATCATGCCGACGAACATGAACATCACGACGACGAACATGAACATCACGACGGCGAACATGCGCATCACGACCACGGCGATATCGATCCTCATGCATGGCATAGCATAAAAAATGTGAAAGTTTACGTACACAATATCGCTAAAGGTCTAATTCAAGTAGATCCAGCGAATACAGCTGACTATCAACAAAATGCGACAGACTACATTCAAAAATTAGATAAGCTTGAGATCAAATTGAATGCACAACTGGCGCAGATACCGGCTTCACAACGTAAGGTGATCACGCCGCACGCTGCATTTGGTTATTTCACGCGTGATTTCAATGTCACCTTCTTAGCACCTCAAGGCACAAGCACAGGTTCAGAAGCAAGCGCAGCGGATGTTGCAGCACTAATCAAACAAATTCGTCACGACAACGTGAATGCCGTATTTATGGAAAACATCGCCGATAATCGTCTAATTGAGCAGATAAGCCGTGAAACAGGGGTTAAAGTGGGTGGTAAATTGTATTCAGATGCATTGTCTAGCGCGGATGAACCCGCTGCAACATACTTACAAATGATGCAATATAATGTTGATACGATTGTGAATGCGTTGCACAAGTAAAATATGTATCTATACCCACACTATCGCCAGATGCTAACTAAAGACTAGTGTGGATATAGCCATAAAAAAGCCCGACACATAAGTGTTCGGGCTGTTTATCATTAGGTTAAACAATTAAAACAGCGGAGACATACCAACAGGTCTCGACTCTAGCAACAGCATCCCCAATAATATTAATATTAAACCACCCATGATCGGCACAATAAATTTAGTAATATTAGGGCCATTTTTCAGGCGCTTTTTTCGTTTTCCAGTCGCTAAATAACGTCTTACCGCTTGCTTACCAGTAATAGTCATAATCGCAATAGTTGATGTAGTAAGCGCAGTACCTAGCGCCATGACCACGGCACTGACAATACCAAGCCAATAAATATCAAGCATATTAGCAAATAACAGCACCATAATAGCGCCCGTACACGGACGAATACCAATGCTCAAAATAATAGCCAAATATTCTTTGAATGAAGAAGCATCGTTAATAAGATCGGGGGCCACAACATGTTGATGCCCACAGCCACAATTATCATGATGTTCGTGCTCAACAACCAATGAACTTGCTGGCGCGGCGTACTTCGCAACTGATACTAATGGCGTCGCTGGTGTTAATCGCTTAATCCCCATATCAGCGCCATTCGTTACGCCTTTATTTGGCGTTTCTTTATGCTCTTTAATTACACGATACATCAAGATTAAGTTACGCCAAATAATAACAATACCTAATAAAATGGCAGTATAAAAACTTAATGGAATGAGTAGTTCCGCTTTCTGGTTAATTTCACGCATCGATGCATCAAAAAACATTAATAATACAGATACTAGCGCCACAGCAACGAAGGCCTGCATAAGCGAAGACACTAATGTGATAATAAGGCTTAACTTCACTTTAGCTTCTTGTGTCGCGATATAAGTTGTCACGATCAATTTGCCATGACCAGGGCCCACAGAGTGTAAAATACCATACATAAAACTAAGTGCGATCAGTGATAGCCCGGCCATTAAACTTTCATTTTTAGCCGCGTGTAATAATTCACTCAACTCATTATTTATCTGTTTCTGCCACTGCATGCCAGTGGTAATAAGTGTTGGCCAAACCAGCCAAAGTGCATAACCTAAAGCAACAAATAAAGAAATCGTGATAACGAAACGAAGCATTGTAAACAAAGGCGAATTATTTGTATTTTCCTTAGCCATTTGGCTATTCGGAACTAACGGTGTCATTATTTATCCTTGTATAAAAATAACGCTAAGCTTGGCAGTTGATAATGGCAGATTGAGTGAATAATTCACCAATCGCATCATCTCTCGCAGCATCAACAGGTAATGACATAACATACGCAAGTTGTTCAGACGTAGGTGTCGCTTCAATAAGAGACAATTTACAGTATTGACTCAGTTCCGGCGAGAGCTGAATTGCACTTTTTGCTGGCCAACTCATATCAACATAATAACTTGGATCATAAATAAGCAACTTGAGTGATTTATCAGACAACGCAAGCGGTGTTGCTAACGGTAAATAAAATTTCAATGTTGCTTTTATCTTATCTTGTACTAAAGAACCATTTTTTGCCAAGGCATATTTAACCGGAATAGCGCCTTCATAAAAGTAGGTAAGATAATGATTAGTCGTCATATTTGTCATAATAGAATCAGCAAGATCCTGTAACGTCTGCGCTTTATTTTCAGCAGAGAGATCTTCGCCATCTAACATGTAAGCAGAGGTCATAGCATCAAACTCCCATGTCATTAAAAACCCAGTGATCTGTTTTCCATCTCCTTGGATCTCTGTTTTCATATCTATCCACGAGTGTGGATGAGCAGTACTATTCATACTCATGAATGCACCAACAAGCATAATAGTCACTTGTAATAAGCGCCCTATGTACTTAGGTTTTAATACATATAAAGACATTATTTCAACTCTCAAACAGTAAATGCCAAATCGTCGATACCCATATTCCCATACAAAAATAGTGAGTTCGACACATTTATCGTATGTTATAACATAACAATATAATTATAAAGAATGATTAGACTCTATATATCGTAAATTCAGGTAAAGAAAGAGACGTATACCCAAACTACTTCTAGATGCGATACCTGAGACTAGCTGCGGTATAAACTAAATTAACGTTTCTAATACGCTAAATGTTTGGAGTTTATCCAAGTCAGGTAATGCGGCGAGTAACTCTCTAATCTGCGAAACGCGAGTCATTGATTCCGCTTCGACATATACAATTAAATCGGTATCACCACACAAAGTATGCGCGCGGGTTATTTCACTAATACCCTGTAAATACGGCGCAATTGACTTGGCATCGAATGGTCTAAATGTCAGTTGAAAATAGACGGCCACTTTTGCTATATCATCACTACTCACATCGATGGTATAGCGTAGGATAACGCCCGAATCTTTCAAGCGTTGGATCCGATCATTCACAGCTGTGCGCGATAATCCAATATCTTCACCAATACTGGCAATTGAACGTCGTGAATTAGCAACTAGTGCATCAATAATAGCTTGATCGAACTTATCCATAAGTAGCTCTGTTTATATCTTATAAAACAGCTACTTTACACTGCTTAATCGCTTTAACCAAGTTAAACACACGGCTGACAAAATCACCGTAATAACGATATTTTGTCATATCAAAGCGTTATTTTTCGCATTGTGCATAATGCCTCGCTTAATTATTCTATTCATTACATCAACAAAAGGATTTAAGCCATGACACAATTAACCCCTCAACTGCGTTATTTACCGAATGCACAACAACAACAACAACAACAACAACAACAAGCATTATGGCTAGAAAATGTATCAATTCAGCAGCTAGCGTCTCAAGTTGCCACGCCTTTTTACTGCTATTCAAAAGCCGCGCTACTTAATAATATTCATCGTTGTAAAGCCGCGTTTGAACCAGACAATATCCATATTCATTACGCCATGAAAGCGAACAGCAACCTGTCATTATTACGTATTGTCGCAGAACAAGGCTTAGGGGTTGATATTGTCTCTATCGGCGAAATGCGACGGGCTCTCAGCGCTGGATTCAACGCCCAAGATATTGTCTTTTCAGGCGTAGGTAAAACAACCGCAGAACTCACTGAAGCCGTGCTTGCAGGTATCGGCCAATTTAACCTTGAATCTAAAGAAGAATTAGCGGTTTTAATTACAATTGCGGATAAACACCAGCAGCTTATTTCTGCACTTATTCGCGTTAATCCGGAAGTCACGGTTGACACCCATAAGCACATAACAACAGGTGCGAAAGGGAATAAATTTGGAGTTAACGTTAGCGATGTATTACCCATGTTAAAAATGGCTGAACATTCGCCTTTTTTACAAATAAACGGGTTAGCAATGCACATTGGCTCGCAAATACACACCACACAGCCATACTTAAATGCGATAGAAAAAATACAGATATTGATAGAAGATCTTAAAATACAAGGGTATCCCCTAACCGAACTAGACCTCGGTGGTGGCTTTGGCGTTCATTATAAAGATCATTTGATGGTGACCAGCAATACAGGTCCGTCAGAACCAAAATATTTAGCATTTAGTGATTTTTCCAGCGCGATAAAATCAGCTCTCCCTCATTGGCAAGGGCGAATTAGCATTGAACCAGGGCGCTCATTGATGGCCGATATCGGTGTGATGGTAAGCGAGATCACCTATATAAAAGAAAGCCAGCCAAGGTCATTTGTCGTATTAGATGCAGCAATGAATGATTTAATGCGTCCCGCGCTGTACCAAGCAACCCATGCATTAATTCCCGTGCAGTCAGTGTCTACACCACTGCTAACCGAATATGACGTAGTCGGTCCCATTTGTGAAAGCACAGATACATTTGCCAAGTCCGTTCCCTTGCCAACTAATTTAGCCGCCGGAGACTTAATGTGTTTCTTATACACAGGGGCTTATTGTGCGGTGATGAGTAACAGCTATAACAGCCGAGTCATCACAGCCGAAATTTTAATAGATGATGCTCAAGCACATGTGATCAGGCAAGCAATAACCCAGGATGACTTAATGGCATTTGAACAACCGTCAGCATTAACACTGCTTTAGATTCATAATGTATATCTAAACAGCCGATGACAAAAGTGAACAACATAATCAGATGCTATAATTGAGTCTATGGCTGTATAATAGGTTTAAAACGAGGGTTAATATGCGGGATCTAGTCATATTTATTGACGACTTCATTAATGATGAGCAAGGGTTGACCATAGTTGAATATGCCATCGCAGGTGCTTTAATCGTAGCAGCTCTTACTGCTGCGTTTATGGCATTAGGCACGAGTGTAGGTAATAGCATCACTGAAGTTGCTGATTTATTATAGAGGTTGGATTCCTGCGACAACTGCAGTTAATTACTTAACAATATCACGAGACAATATACTTCTGCTGCCTTATGTATTATTTACACCAATCAAAGTTCATGTCATAAATATGAATTTATATCCCATGTTCTTCTGACCAATCTTTTAAACGTTTTAAAATATCTAAAGCCGTACGGCCAAACTCGGTGATCTCATAGGTTACCGCTATTGGTCTGTCGCTTATCACTTCACGTATAACCAAACCTTGGCTTTCTAGCTCTTTTAAACGCTGATCGACCATCTTCTTGCTCGCGCCACCTAACATGCGTGATAAATCATTAAAGCGCACAGGCCCATCCTGCAGATGCCAGAGTATCGATGCTTTCCACTTTCCGCCCAACATGCGCATACCACGTTCAACAGAACAGGGTTCCTCACAAGCGTTTATAACTTTTTTTTGACCATTAGCCATTGTTTCTATTGTTGTTTTCATGAATCACCACAAGGTTACTAAAAGTATACTGGTTGCTTTAATATCCCAGAGTATCAAAATATAACCTAAACGCACCAATTAAATTGTTATATATTCAGGAAATAGCCCCTATGCCGACGTTAACTTCTTACGATGCCCACACCCGCAACGCCTTAGGGTCAGTGGAAATAATCACTGCAGAACAAATACCCGCATTAATTAGTGAATCGAAAAAAGCCCAAAAACAATGGGCAACATTATCGTTAGCCGAGCGCCAGCAACTTGTAGTCAAAGCCTATCAACGACTGGAACCAGCGCAAAATCAACTGGCAACCCTTATCAGTAAAGAAATGGGGAAAGATTACCGACGCGCCACTTATGAAGCAGGTGGCACTATCCAAAGTGCGGCTTATTTTGCCAATGAAATTGCACAAGCACTCACATCAGAACGGCTTGATCGTGGCACCGAGCTACAGTATCGACCACTCGGTATTGTCGCAGTGATCTCGCCTTGGAACTATCCACTGGCGATGGCGAATAATTTATTAATGCCAGCCTTAATTGCGGGTAACGCGGTTATTTTAAAACCATCGGAAGAAACGCCATTAGTCGCAGAACTTTTTGTTAATACACTAAATCAAGTATTACCGAAAGGCGTGTTACAACTGGCTCAGGGTGATAAAGAAACTGGCCAAGCACTGGTTGCCAGTAATATTAATATGGTGGCGTTTACCGGTTCAATGTCTGCGGGTAAACATATCATGGCAAATGCTGCACCGGGTCTGAAACGCTTAGTGATGGAGCTTGGTGGTAATGATCCTATGATCGTGATGGCTAGCGCTAATATTGATGCCGCGGTGCAGTTTGCGGTAGCCAGTTCATTCGAGAACGCCGGGCAAATGTGTACATCTACCGAACGGGTTTATGTTGATGCCCGCATTGCTGAAGAGTTTGAGCATAAAGTAGTCGCGCTTGCGCGTCAGTATCAAGTCGGCGCTTGGGACCAACCACACGTGAACATAGGTCCTATTGTTAATCAAAAACAACATGAAAATGTATTGGTTCAATTGCAAGATGCAACGGCAAAAGGCGCTCGGTTATTATTGGGTAGCGATGAGCAGCCACAGCCCTTCATTCAACCAACCGTCGTCACTGGCATTACACCCGATATGCATTTAGAACAAGATGAAACATTTGCTCCCGTCGTCGCGATTAGTCACTTTAAAAATATCGACGAAGCGATTACCCGTGCAAATGATAGCCGCTATGGCCTTGGTGCAGTGGTTTTTGGCGGTCAAGGTGCGAATGCAGTAGCAGAACAACTTGAAGCTGGCATGGTTGGAGTAAATCAGGGTGTTGGTGGCGGTAATGCGCCTTGGGTTGGTGCAAAACAAAGTGGCTTTGGCTTCCACGGTACTGCCGCTGGTCATCGTCAATTTTCACAAGTGCGCGTTATCAGTAAATAACACCACTCCACTTTAAGAAAGGACTGATTTAATGATGAGTGAATTCCCGAATACTGAAACCAAGCGTACTGAAACCAAGCGTACTGAAATCAACAGTACTGACTTTTTTGTTGCGGCCTATGAACCAGGGGCTGAGCACCCCGCACTACCAACATGGGCGAGTAACAAGGCGAATTTAGCTGCACTATCGCCTGTAACAAATAATAACATCACGCGACAAAAAGTGTCACAAGTACCCGGTGCTTTCCAGCTCCTTAATGTATTTTCGCAGGAAGAGTGCCAACGTTTTATTCAAGTCAGTGAATCAATGGGCTACCTACCCGATGCAGCAGTTTCATTACCTCGTGATGTTCGTCATAACGACAGCCTAACGTGGGTGGTTGATGAACAAACTGACCATATTATGTGGCATCGAATTAAGCATCTAATGTCCGATGAACAAGGCATATTCGATAATAAATCCGCCGTTGGCCTTAATGCTCGCTTTCGATTTTATCGTTATAGTAAAGGCGACTACTTTAAACCCCATTCAGATGGTTCTTGGCCAGGTAGCCGCGTTATTAATGATAAGTTAATTGCGGATGCCTATGGTGATCGGTTTAGCCAAATGACATTTCTCATCTTACTCTCTGAGGATTTCGATGGTGGAGCCACCCGATTTTTAGTTAATGCCAATGACTCAAGTCAACCCGCCCGTCGTGGCGACCGCGTGGCCGAAGTCGATATTCGCACACCCGCAGGCAGTGTGCTTTGTTTCCCCCATGGCATGCACCCTTTGCACTGTATTCACAGTTCAGAACCCATTTATAAAGGGGTTAAATACATTATCCGCACGGATGTCTTATTTGAATTGTAATAGTATGTCATCGAACCAGTGATTTAAATTTGAAAACTACTCTCATTACTGTATGGTGAAACACAATAAACTACCTGTTTACATTGCGTTAAACAGACAATGTAAACAACACAATTTGTACGACATCAGGGAATAGTTATGAAAATTATCAGCCAAAAAATGCGTAAATTATTATTGGTTATCTCATTACCAGTATTAGCCTCGGGCTGTGCAGGCAATATCGAAAAACTTAATGCCGATACTGAATTTGGCCCAGCGCCACAAGCATATCAACAAACCATTAAGGATTACTTTGCAGAAGAGTTGAATAACCCTGAAGTTGCTGAGTACGTAATTAGCGAGCCGATGAAATTTTATCGTTCAAAACCATCACTTGCTGGTCTTGGTGGTGGTATTAAATGGCACGCTTGGGTAGCTGAAGTTGGTATTCCAGGCAAAGCGGTATACAAGTTCATATCAGGAAGCAATAACGACCTGATTCATTACTATGTTCGCTTTGACGGTAACGATATTGAAACTGTGTACGAAGGTAATGGTTATACATCATTAAAAAATGAGACAGGCTTTACTGTTGGTGAATACGCAACAATCGACAACATTACCGTTACTGAAGAAACTGCAAAAGTAATTGAAGACGAAAAAGCGGCTGAAGATGCAGAGCTGATTAGCAGCTTCGAATCTATTCGTGAATTAAACAAGCTATATAAAGAAGGTATTATTACTGAAGAAGAATATAGCCTGAAGAAAAAAGCAATATTGAAAATCTAGTCCATATTCTGCTATAGATTAAGATTAAGAAGAAGCCCATATATATGGGCTTCTTCATTTTAACGATTAACCTATTAACCAAGTAACTATTAAGCGTATATTTTTACATCCTTCGGCACTGAAATATATCCTTGATATCCCTCTGCACGTAACGGTTTTATCCTTTCAAGTTGCTGACTATTTTCTATCGCGGTAATAATCACATCAATATTTAATCCCTTACCAATATTAATCAACGCACGACATAATTCATTATTTTGCTGATTATTACTATAAACAGATAACGATTGATCTAATTTCACATAATCAGGTTTCAATTGCTGTAAATAACTTAATGACCCCATTTGACGACCACATTGGTCAATACCAAAATGAGCCCCGTATCGACGAACAATCCCCGCTAATTGCGAACTTTCGTGAGGATTATTACTCGCGGCTGACTCGGTTATTTCAACATAAATTTGCTTTGCAGATAACGTATTTTGTAAAAAATGCGCTAACCAAGAATGAAACGTCGGGTCGAGTAAGCTATCCTGAGTTAAATTAACGGCGACAGGTTCTTTATTCAAATCAAGTATATTTTGCGCAATTAAACTTTCTAATAAACAGCGATCAAGTCGACTGCCTAACGATAAGAGTTCAACATACGGCATAAATTGACCTGCTTTCACCTGTTGACCATCAATATTCAAGCGGCAGTAAAGTTCTCGCTGCAATACTTCACCACTATCCATCTGTAAGATAGGCTGCCATTGAAATTCAAACTGGTTATGATCAATCGCCGTTAATAAACGTTCGCGCCACTCTTCTCGGTTAAATTCATGTTGGCAATGGCTATCAAACCAACTGCTCGTTTTATTATCAGTAAGCGCTTGTTGCAATGCGTTATCCGCTTGAGCGAGTAATTCAGAAGGTGACATCTCATCATTTCGTTCTGTTATCCCTATCGCAAAGTCACGATTAGGCGTACAACCCGCTTTAAACATCTCTTGATTGATCAAACGAATAAGCGCTTGTAAATAAGATGCGATTTTCTGATGATCACCTTTGGTAATTAAAAACGCAAATTCTGTATTTGAAATACGAGCAATAACACATTCTGCAACACCCGGTAATTGTTCCGTCATGCGTAATGCGAGAACTCGAATACTTTCATCACGTACTTGATAACCGTATTTACTGTGTACTTCATTCAGCCAGTCTAATTTAGCTAACAACAAACCACCATAACTCGGGTCTGTTAACCAACTTGTGATTTGTCCTGTTAAATATTGTCTATTGGGTAAGTTCGATACGCCATCAACAAGATTGTCATGCTTTAAACTATCAACTTCGTCGTCCAGAGTTCGAAATACTTGTTTGAGCTGTCCCGACATCGAGTTTATTGCTTTGACTACGACACGTAGCTCTGCTGTTGCAGGTAAGTCCATATCAGGGTTAAATACCCGTTGCGATATATCACTAGCATGACTAGCAATGTCATGTAACGGCTTAAGTAGATACTTAAGGTAAAAGTGTAAAACCAAAATCGATATCAAAAATAGCAGAGAGATAATCAATAACGTATTATTCATTACCCGCCACAATTCACGATAACCTAACCCAGGATGCGCTTCTATTTTTAATTTTGCGAGTTGTAACCAACCAGATTGAATTAAGCTTTCTTTGGTTTGAACCTCAAATAGTTCAAGGTCAATGAACCACTGCGGAACCCCTTCAACAACCATTGGATTTTCCCATGATTGTTGCTTTTGATCGGCAAGCCAAGTTAAATTAATTTTACGGTAAAACCCACCCTCAAAAATAACATTTACCAAGGTATCGACAGCTGCGATATCACCCGTTTGTAAATGTGGCTTTAACATCAAGCTTAATGATGTCGTGGTATTATTAAGTTCAGATTCCATCTGGCTAGCCATGAAATCACGCGTTTCTGTAAATTGAAAATACGCCAGACTCGACATTACTAAGACAAATAAACCAAATAATAATGAATAGATCTGTTTAAACAAGGTCATTAATTTTACTCCAACTTCAGCTTAGGCAGCATCATATTAGATACTCCCATACGCTGATTTAAATTACTCCAACGTTTTAAACGTTGTGATTTACCAGCCAAAACTCCTTGGCCCTTTTCTTTGTTCAACCATAATTGCTTACCGTTAAAACTGTATACAGGCAATAAGTCATTACGTTGATCTGCAGGCTTTATTTCACCATCTATATTATCTAAAATTAACGGTATTGAACTCGGGGTTGGATAATAAGCAACAACCATATGGTATTGATTTAGAGTCAATGATTTAACCATCGTTATACGCATCTTTTCATCTTCAATACCGAGTTCTAATAAGCTAAAATATTTAGCAATCGCAAAGTCTTCACAATCGCCACCATTCGCACCAATAAACTCCAGTGGTGTAGCCCAATAATTCTCTTCTCCCCAAAGCTTAATATCATCAATAAATATCAACTGATTAAAAAAGCCATTGACCTTATTCAATTTTTCTTCAGATGATAGCGCTCTACTTGATGCCATAATCTGTAACCAAGTACGCCCTCTAAGCGCAGCCCTTTCACCATAATTTCTATCTAACGCAATAATAATTTCTTGATCGTCTAAACGTGCGGTTGGATTTGCAGATAACTCCAATAGCCAACTAGAGAAAAACAAAAATATAACGATTACACACCTATGGTTCACTTTATTTGGCACTACAACTAACCTGTCACAATATAACTATGAATAAATGTAAGTATTATTTATCTACACTGTAGATATTCCACTTCATATCCTTACTGGTGTCTTCACTCGTTAGCTCAGCCACAATACGTCTATTTTTGGCGTGTGCGCTTTTCGTATCACCGTCATCGAGTATCTGCTCAAAACCATAACCAACCGCAGATACTCTGAATGTCGCAATACCAAAGTTGTTCACCAAAATGTTCATCACAGCTTGTGCCCGATCTTGAGATAAACGCATATTTAATGATTTACTGCCTAATTTACTCGTGTGACCCTCGATAACCACTTCTGTATCAAGGTGCTTTTTCATAAAATTGGCTAACGCTTCAATATCACCAAAGTATCGTTTGTTCACGACCGCCGAATTACTGGCGAAGTTAACTTTTAGCTCTTGCCTTACTTTATTAATAATATCAGCACCACAACCATAATTATCAACTTTAGCTCCCGAAAAAGAAGCTGGACACTTTTCTCTACTCGTAATAACACCATCGCTATCAGCGTCGCTCAAGTCCTGCAGCTGAATCGGTGTATTATCTGCCATATCGACAATAGGTGTTGTGCATGCCATTAATAATAATGACGAAATCAAAACAATAATATATTTCATTACTTCACGCCTCCGGCATATTCATCTTCACCCATCCAAATATCAGGTCTGGTTACCCGTAATGAATCTAATAATTGCCCTGTCGCATTTAATAAACGATAGCGTGCAATAATTTCACTAAATTCAGCATCAACAAATTCTTTACGAGCTTGAAATAATTCGTTTTCAGTATCAAGTAAATCCAATAAGCTACGCTGGCCTAATTTGAATTGCTGTTCATAAGCGGCTTGTGAATCTTTCGATGCCACAACATGTGCTTGTATATAATATTTTTGTTCGTTCAATAGTTCATATGCATTCCAGGCTAAGTTATACCCTTCCGTCACCTGACGATATGCACTTTGATTTAGCTCACTTGCTTCTGTAATTTTATAAGCCATTTCCCGTGCGTACGCTTTATCACTGCCACCAGAATATAAGTTGTAAGAAAAACGAACCATTGCAACTACGTCATTGTTATGACCGCCGACGCCCAATACGTCATTACTGCCATCTTCACCATCAAGGTCGTTGTTAAAGTTAGCATCAACCTCAAACGTCACTTTCGGGTAGTAATTCGAATTAGCTGCATCATATTGATAATGAGCAGCAGTAATGTCATTAGTCGATGATTTCAGAATGGGATGGTTAGCTAATGCCTGGTCTAACCCGACTAGCCTATCCGCGGGTAATAAATCTGCGTCAGGTACTGGCACTATAAGATTATCAGCGCGTTGTTCTGTCACACGATAAAACTTCGCTTCTGTATCAAGATAATTATTCTTTGCTGAAATCACATTAGATTGCGCTCGAGCCAAACGACCTGTGATTTGAGAAAGATCAGCAATACTACCTAACCCAGAATCTGTTCGTTGTTTTATTTGGCTATAAATGGTCTTGTGCGTTGTTAAATTCTTTTCGGACAAGACTAGAATTTGCTTCGCTTTTAATAAATTGGTGTACACTTTCGTTACTTCTAACGCCACATCTTCTGCCGTACTAAATAATCGCCATTGTTCTGCACTGGTTTCATAGATTGTACGATTCACATCACTCGACGTTTGAAAACCACTAAATAAACTTTGCTTTAAACTAATACCAAATTCACCCCGGCGTAGCTCTTCAGTATTATCGTGATCATTGGTATCACTCTTTCTCGTCCCTGGGCTGTCAGTATATTCATAGCCATAACCCCCCGTGATATCAATACTCGGAAAATAGCCAGATGATGCTTGCTTAACCTGTTCTTCGCGTACTTTAAATTTACTAAAAGCAATACGTATCTCAGGATGCCCGCTTAACGTCTGTGCAACTGCCTGCTCTAACGATTGAGCGTTTACCGTTACCGGAAAAACCATAGCAGAACACATTACCGCGGTATAAAGGAAAGCCTTATAGCCTCTTTGTTCCGAGTGAAAATGAGTTAGATTCATGTTAGCTCCATTTTTATGATATGTTTTCAATCGCAATTTATAACTCCCTAAGCGCCATTGCTTTAGCCCTTAAAACAGGGTTCAATATATATTCTAATACCGTACGTTTACCGATCATTACATCAACAGATGTCATCATACCGGGGATTATTGGCATCTCCTGATTACCCTGAATGTCAGACATTTTTGTGCGGACACGGATAATATAAAAACTATTCCCATTTTCATCCGGGGTTGTATCTGCACTTATGTGCTCAACAACCCCTTTTAAACCACCGTAACGAGTAAAGTCATATGCAGTGATCTTCACTACTGCCGGTAACCCCAGATGAATAAAGGCAATATCTTTCGGTTTTATTTTGACTTCGATGAGTAATTTATCTTCGGTTGGTACGATCTCTAATAACACCTGACCCGGTTGCACAACACCACCCATAGTAGTGATATGTAACGTTTTGATAGTGCCGACTACAGGTGAAATGATTAATGCTTTCTCTACCTTATCTTTCACCCCAACTTGCGCTTCGGTAATACGTGAGAATTTACCTTGTAATTCATTTAACTGCGCTCGTGCATCTGCACGATAATTAAGTACCGCTTCACGACGCTTTAATACCGCTTCGGCCATCGCCGCTTTTAATTTCGGTACTAATAAACGAATAGAATTCAGCTCACCTTTAATGCTGTTAACACTCCGCTCTAATTTAAGTAATTCAACTTCCGGCACGATGTTCTTTTTCGCTAAAGGTCGCGTCAACTCTATTTCCCGCGAAGCCAATCTATAACTGATTTCCAAGGTTTTTATTTTTGACTTTAACTCCCTGCTTTCTTCATAACGCTGTTGAATTTGCTGGCCCTGAATAGCAACCTGATTACTGAGACGATCTAACCTCGCCTGATATTCATCCTGCTGACGCTCGACAAGATGCGGTAAGTTTTGCTTTAAATCATCAGGGAATATCAAGGTTTTTTTAGCGATCTTAATTTGTAACTTCCAGTTTGGAACATCGGCAACCAAGATACTCGTTAACTCACTGCGCAAACGAATAATATCCGCCCGCAAGCTATCAACTTCTTGACGTTGCTGTGCTAAATCAGCTCGAAAACGTGTATCATCGATTCTCGCAAGCGGCTGATTCTTACTGACTATCATGCCTTCTGTTACATATAACTGCTGTAAAATACCACCATCTAAACTCTGAATAATCTGGATCTGAGAAGAAGGTACTACCTTACCCATCCCCGTAGCCACGCGGTCTAATTTTGCAAAGTAAGCCCAAATAATAAAGCTAAGTACAAATGCGGCCAGCGCCCAAATAGTCAATCTGTGGACCTGCGGCGTTTGCGCTAACATAGCACCGTACACATCATCGGCCATCTCTAGGTCTTGCGTACTCACCTTCATTGCACAGCTCCCGGAGTCAGCAGTCCATTTTTTAACTTATTTAAAATAATTTCTTTACTGCCATCAGCAACCAAATGACCTTTGTCTAATACGATGATCCGATCCACTAATTGTAATAGATGCATTTTGTGCGTGATCAATACTAATGTGCGATCTTGCGCGATGACTTTCATAGACTTTATAAACTGCTTTTCTGCTCGCGCATCCAAACTTGCAGTAGGTTCATCAAGTAATAATATTTGAGGTTCGTTTAAGATCGC
>Ga0105356_10001669_pt1 | contig 22139 bp, 19 predicted proteins | sample GOMGulsemesocosm_3_FD_83502 | JGI IMG/M metagenome (GOLD analysis project Ga0105356, IMG submission 83502) | Methane-oxidizing microbial communities from mesocosms in the Gulf of Mexico - GOM9D Gulf of Mexico | ecosystem: Environmental > Aquatic > Marine > Cold seeps | place: Gulf of Mexico... | reverse complement strand
ATCCCACCTTATGGGGCCTTAGCTCAGCTGGGAGAGCGCAACACTGGCAGTGTTGAGGTCAGCGGTTCGATCCCGCTAGGCTCCACCAAAAATACGTTGTAAATCAACGACTTAGAAGCCCGCCTTGTTTGCGGGCTTTTTTGTGCCTGGAGTTTAAGTCCATATTAAGTCCAAATGTTAGTAGGGAATTACTTACAAAGTTGAGATAAAGGGCTTTGGATAATTACATCTGATATCATCGAAATTAAATTCTAAAGTATTCGTAAGCAGTTGCGTATGGAGTTAATTTGAACATTGCTAGGTTAAGAGTGGAAGAGGGTTTTTTCGATGGGTTGGACCTAACCTTTGAGCCTGGACTTAATGTGGTTATAGGTGGGAGAGGGGTTGGGAAAACTTCTATTATTGAATTGATCCGCTTTGCCCTTGGTGTCCCGGGCCCATCGTCTCATGCGATATCTGTTCTTCAGTCAGGTCAGGTAACCGTAGATTTGGACATTGATGGTTTTTTGTTTTCTGTGGCACGTTCTGCGACAGATTCTCAGCCGAGGTCTTCTTATCAATTCCCACCTCCCATTGTTTATTCTCAAAAAGAAATAGAATCTGTGGGCCTGGATGCAGTCGGGCGTTTGTCTCTAATTGACAGCTTTCTTGAACCTGACGCGAGTTTATTTGCTGGTATGAATGCTCTGGTTGCGGAAATTAGCTCACTTACTATTTCGCTTCTCAATACCTACAAAAGTCTTGAGGAAGTAAGTGGTCTAGATCAAGTTGCAGCTCTTAAAAAGCGTGAATCACAGCTCATCGAAAGCCAAACGCAGTTTTCTTCGAAAAACACAGAGGTGAAATCTTTTCAACACGAGATTGATGCTGTTTATGCAAGGTCAACTCAGTTGGATGCGATACTGAATAATCTTGCTAAATTTGCATCTGCAATCGAATCACGCGCTAGCTTTTTTAAAGGCTTAACATCGGCATCTCTATTGCAAGGAGTTGATACAGCCTCTATGGCCCCCCTTATTGAAACCATTCAGCAGGAAATTAGTAGTGATGATTTGGTTATCGAATCTTTAATTGATAGGGCTGCGGCGCATAAAGGAAAAATTGATGAGCTTTTGGAAGATCATCGTGGTGAGTCTTTGTTACTGGAAGCTCAGGGGAGAGATCTTAGACTGAAAATCAATCAATACAATGAGGGAGCAGGCAGTGTTTCTAGGGAGTTAGGTTCTGTGCGTAAAAATATTGCTCAAGTAGAATCTGTTTTCGCGGCCAATATAGCCAAATTAAGTACTCTGGAAGAAATATTTGAAAGCTGCGGTAAATACGCTGGTGATTTGGCTGGTAAACGTCTAGAACTGTTTAAGCGACGCACCAGTGTATCGAGTATGTTGAATAATAAGCTACAGCCATATATTAAAATTCTAGTAAGTCACCTATCGAGGCTTGATGAATATCGTTTACAGCTTGAATCTGGCCTAAGGGGCTCAGGACTAAAATACAAGGAATTGCTACCGACTATAGTACAAAAAATAAGCCCGCTGGAGTTATTCTCTCTTGTACGAACGAATTCTTTTACTGAATTTTCAAGTATTCTAGGGATTACTTCTGATAGGGGGGCGAGAATTATCGGCGTGTTACGAGAGTCTAATTTGGGTCCAATATTGACCTGCGCTATTGACGACGACATCCAATTAATGTTGATGGATGGATCAGGCTACAAATCGATTGATGAGTTGTCTATTGGTCAGCGTTGCACTGTGGCCTTATCAATAGTCCTTGAAAATATGTTGCATCCGCTGTTGATCGATCAGCCCGAAGATCACTTAGATAACGAATTTGTCGCTGGCGCGCTTATTAAAGCTCTAACTGAGAGGGCTAATAAGTCACAAACAATTGTGTGTACTCATAATGCGAACATACCTGTTTTGGGTGGGGCTAGTAAGGTTGTTTGTTTGGAGTCAAATGGGCGAAAAGGTTTCGTTAAACATGAAGGACCAATAACTCTTCCTAATATACGGACGGTGATTGAGACGGTTATGGAAGGTGGGAAACAAGCATTTTCAATACGTGCAAAATTTTACGGTTGATAATATATATTGAACAGAAAATTACTCATTGCCAAGTTATCCTCTGCCGACTCTCAAGAGAGAATTGAGGCAGCTCGTTTACTGAAAGGAAACGTAGTTGAATATGATCGTGATTCTTTATATGAATTGTACTCAAAAGAGAGTTCACCTTGGGTCAAAAATGAAATCAAGTGCTTATTAGATGAGTTGTCGGTTGATAAAAATAAAATAAAGAGCCCGCCTGTGGTTGAATCTAATGAGATTGACCTAGAGGCAGTAAGGAGGGATGCAAGGGCTGATGTAATTGGTAAAATATTACACGAGTTAAATCCGTTAGTTGGAGGGATTGGGCTACTTTCTCGAGAGTTGGCATCTAATTTTGAAGGTTCAGATTTGAGTGTTGAATTAGACTTATTGGACAGACTGTTGACTACATTTGAAGATTGGCAGAGAGTTGATCAACCTTTGAGGGTAGAGCAAGTTGATATTTCTGCATTGCTTTTACATTTGGTAGAAACTTATCGTAGAACTAATCCCGAAGTGACATTTGATCTCATTTTAGATGATAGCATTGTTTATGAAACCGACCGGTCCTTGTTTAATATTATATTGCGGAATGTGATAAGAAATGGTGTCGAATCCATTCTTCGAAAAGGCAGGTCCTTTGATGGTCGGGTGATTATCTGTTGTGGTGTTAATGGAAGGGCGCTATGGGGAAGCATCGTAGATAATGGTGTTGGCTTGCCTCCCGGTAAAGAGTTTTATAGGCATGAATTTACAACAAAGCCCGGACATCAAGGACGTGGTTTGACCACAGTTAATCAAGCTGTTAGCTCTTTGAGGGGCAGTTGGGATCTTGAAGCGGACGTTGCCGGTGGTGCAAAGTTTAATTTTCAATTAAATATGGCCTAATTTTAAATGCGTATTCTACACGTTGAAGATGATGTTGATTGGTTTGAACGAGTCATTCGAAAGAGGTTGGTGGCCGATGGCAAAAATGAAGTTTTCCATGCAGTTAATAAACACTCTGCTTTAAACGTGTTGGAGGCTGAAAGAATAGACTATCTGATTGTGGATTTGGCGATTCCAGATGTTGACGGGGCAGTACCTGAATATCAGCATGGTGTAGCCCTACTTCATAAAGTCAGAGAGAACTTTCCAGGCATGCCAATCTTGATCTTAACCGGGCAGGCTACAGAAGAGGCGGCGCAACAATTTGAAGACCAAAAGAGAGTTTTGTTTTGGGATGGCAGCGAAAAAGCCTTAGTTAAAACGAGGAGGAAGCAGCATCTTAGCGATGCATTTGATCTTGTTTTTAGCGCTTTAGATTCATTGACGAAGTTAAATGAGATTCAGGTTTTTTCCGACTATTCAGGTGTTAGGGATCTTGATGAAGTTGAAATTCGTATATTTAGACTTTTTTGTTTAAGTGTCCCTGGTGGGTCCCATGCTGTGAAATATAGTAAGGTTAGCGGGGGGCTTTCTGGAGCTAAAGTATACTCTGTCGAAGTGCTTGATTCTGCAGGACAAACTTTGCAGCTTGCAATAGGTAAAGTGGCTTCTTCTGATGAAGTCGGAGTAGAGGTGAAAAACTCTACTTTGCTGAACAGGCTGCCGATTGGATTAGCTCCAGTTTTACTTGGTGAATTTTTTGCTGGCTGCGACGACACCAAAGGGGTTTTTTTTCGGCTCGCTGATAATCATGAAATGTCGTTTTTTGACGTTTTAAGAGAGAGTGATAGCAAGGCGGCTACGCTGGTTTCTAAACTATCGTTTGGGATGGGGACGTGGGCGAAGGCGAGTAATAAGCAAGTGCTTAGTGTGGCTGAAATTCGTCGGTTTTTAGTTAGTGAATCTAAATTAGCTTGCGTCTTTGATTTTATCGATAAAAGCTCTTTAGTTGATTTTGAAAGTAAGGAATTACCAATAAGTTGCTGCACGGTTCATGGCGATTTGCATGGCAAGAATATACTGGTTTCCGGAGAATACGAACCACTACTAATAGATTACGGCGATGTCAAAGAAGAGGCTCCATGCCTTATTGACCCGATAACTTTAATGCTATCGCCTTATTTTCACCCCTCTACAAAGCATGAAAACTACTATGTTGATGAAAGTTACTCCGCGAGTATTCTTGATGGGACTTGTTATTTTTTCAATACTAAATACCCTTTAACTTCGGAAGCCCTACTTGCATGGAAAAAGGAACGGGAAACGTTTCCTCGTGACTCCTTGGCTGTAATTTATGCTTATTCTCTACGACAACTAACATATGCAGCTAAAGCACCAGAAGAAGTAAACGTCCCACTTGCTATAGGTCTAATCAATGAATGTTTTTCTCGCTGGTAAGGTAACTAAATCGACTTAATAGAATTCTAAAGGTGAGGATTTGGCCGGAGGAGTGTAAGCGTTCATTCTGCGACGTTATAGATATTCCATAGTACCTTCTGTTTGAAATTTACTCTTATTGATAAAGCTATTAATGATTGATAAAGCTACTAATGATTGATAGATTACGCGCTTGGCTTATCGGCAGATTTTGGGTCGCGTATCGCGATCAGTGAAAAAAATGTCCGAATGGATTGCCCTTAATGTGACTTGTCGAACTTGACGGTCCATCAGGTTTGCGTAGGAGTGCCGATAAGCCACCCTTCAATAAACGGATTTAACATTAATCAATGAGCAAACTGGACGTATTACGACAAACAACTACCAAGCATGAATTAGCAGCATTATTAGGTGTAAATGCTTCTATCCTCACTTATATTTTGTATAAGTTAAGACCTGAAACGCAGTATGTTTCTTTTTCAATACCGAAGAAATCTGGTGGAATCAGAATAGTATCCTCACCCTCGGACAGGTTGAAAAGCATACAGTCTAGTCTTTCTAACCTTTTATTGGACTGCGTTGACGGCATTAACGCAATTAAATATCCTGACTCAGAAGTCAATAACCCTAAAGCTGTTAACTCCAAAATTCTAAAGCTTAAAATCTCTAACTCTCAGATAAAGCAGCCATCACTATCCCATGGGTTTGTCCGGCATCGCTCGATTATTACCAATGCCATGATGCACTTAAATCAAAAGAATGTCCTGAATATTGATCTAGAGGATTTTTTTGATAGTTTTAATTTTGGCCGTGTTAGAGGATTTTTCATTAAGAATGAACATTTTAGACTAGACCCTCATATTGCTACTGTTATTGCTCAAATCGCTTGTTACGACAATAAACTTCCACAGGGCAGCCCTTGCTCTCCGGTCATTACTAATTTAATAACTCATTCTTTAGATATTAGGCTTGCTTCTTTGGCTAAAAAATATTCTTGCAACTACACGAGGTATGCTGATGATATAACTTTCTCTACTCGTGATGCGCTGTTCCCTGTGAAAATTATGCGAGAAGACAATGGCGTATATATTGCTGGAAAGATGCTAAGAAATGAAATTAAACGGGCTGGGTTCTCGATCAATGACAAGAAAACTAGAATTCAATATAAGGACTCTAGACAAGATGTGACGGGCTTAATTGTTAATCAAAAGCCTAATGTTAAAAAAGAATATTGGCGTACAGCTAAGTCACAGTGCCATAGTTTATTTCGTACAGGTGCATTTACAAAAAAAACGGCTAATGGTGTTGAAGTTGGTAATATAAATGAATTGGAAGGACAGCTTAATTTTATTGATCAAGTTGATAGGTATAATCGTCTTCGTCAAAAACCACCTTTAAATCCTATTTATGCACACGCTAAAAACACCAGTGATAAATCTAATTTATTGAGCGGGCGAGAAAAGACGTTTAGTCGATTCTTATATTATCGGCTGTTCTACGCTAATAAAAAGCCAACGATCTTGTGTGAAGGTAAGACAGATAATATTTACTTAAAGTCGGCTATTGGTGAGTTGGTGGCAAGTTACCCTAAACTTGCCAGCGCTAAAACAAAAGATGATCCGTATGAGTTACTCGTGCGATTGGTAAAGTATTCGAGCCGTACGCGATTTCTATTAGAGATTTATGGAGGTACGACATACTTAAACAACTTTATTAGGCAGTTTGGCGATAAGTATAAATATTACATTGCCGATGCTCCTGAAAACCCAGTTATCATAGTGGTAGATAATGATTCTGGTTTTTCTGTGATAAAGGGGGCGCTCAAAAAAGTAGAAACGGCAATTTCATACCCTTTAACATTAAGTAAAGATGATTATTGTAACGCCGATTTTATACATGTAATGCATAATTTATATGTTGTGCTAACGCCTTTGGATGCTGCAAGCGAAACGGCAATTGAAGATCTTTTTGATGACGCTACTAGGAAAGTAAAAGTATCAGGCAAGTCATTCAACCCCAGTGATAAAAGGGATAATAACACCGAATACGGTAAAGAGGTCTTTTCCAATAAGGTTGTTAAAGCTCAGAAGGGTACTATTGATTTTAACGGTCTAAAACCTCTCTTAGACCGTATCGTAAGTGCCATTAAGCACTATGAGTCCAAGTCTCATTAATTGTTTCTGGCCGTTTATCAGCATGGAAGGGGCGGTCGCGAGTTGTGCCAGTTCTTTGGTTTGCTGGTGGTTATTGAATGTCTTCTTGTTAATTTCAAGTACAATTTCAAGAGACTTTGATTGGTCGTGCACTTAAAGACTACGCTGTCTTTTTCTGGGGCGGAAAGGTTGAGCATGGTGAAAAGCTTATCGCTTCTCCCTTTTGGCCATATAGATAAAATTAACTACCAGTAATTCCTCATGTGTACATCAAGCACCTCTAGTGACGTCATTTGTGTATACTTACTGCATCTGTTATTGTTAAGTGTACATATATGACGCAAATAGATGTCTCAAGAATATACATATGAGGGTGAGGTGGCTTATGGATCAAGTGACAGCTTTTCGCCGCTTGGCTGCTTACGATAAAAAGGGCCGGTACGTATTTACCAATGGGGATCTAGAAAAGATTTTCCACGAAGATAGTGCTCGAGCTGTCCGGGCTGGGGTTCAGCGCCTAGTTAAGGCCGGTATTCTCAAGCGCGCGATTAAAGGCGTATACGTGAACAGCCTTGCGCATAGCCAAGGAAGTTCAACGCTAGAGATGGTTGCCAAAGCCCTTAGGCGTGGCGAGTACAATTATGTCAGTTTGGAATCGGCATTGTCTGAGTATGGCGCGATTTCTCAAATTCCTATGGATCGAATCACCGTGATGACGACGGGCAGAAAAGGCGAGTACAAGACGCCGTTTGGGGTGATCGAATTCACACATACAAAGCGTCCGGTTAAAGATATCGTTAGAAGTATGCATGATGTTGGTCGGCCACTTCGGCTGGCGAATAAAAAAGCGGCATTAAGAGATTTGAAGCGGGTTGGGCGTAATCTGCATTTAGTGGATGAGACGGAATTATATGAAAATTGATAGCGAGAGCTTTGATGATTTGGTTGCCTTGGCGCTGAACGACAGTAATGTTACACATATGAGACCTGTGGTAGAGAAGGAGCTGCTGCACTACGACATTCTGTTTAGCTTGGAAAAGGAAGGCATGTTGAACGAGTTAACTTTTCAAGGGGGGACGTCATTGAGGTTATGCCATGGTGCCAATCGTTTTAGTGAGGATCTGGGTTTCGCTGGTGGTAAGGATTTCTCCGCTACGCAGTTGGCACGAATGAAAGAATGCATCGAAGATTACATCGGCGGCCGCTATGGTTTTGAGGTGACCGTCAAAGAGCCTAAACAGCTTAAAAAAGACCCCAAATACACAGATTTAAAAATTGATAAATGGCAGATTGGTGTAGTTACAGCTCCGAAGCGAAAGGATATACCTAAGCAAAAGATTAAGGTCGAAGTTGCCAACATACCGGCTTACACACGAGAGCCTCTATCAATGGGGGCAAATTATAGCTTTTTACCTGATGGTTATGGTGACACGCTTATTTTGACCGAAACGCTTGATGAGGTGATGGCCGATAAGTTGGTGTCATTACCGGCGACGCAAAGTTATGTTCGAAATCGAGATATATGGGATTTGTCTTGGTTGAATCAGCAAAAGGCGACCATTCGTGAAGACTTGGTAATCGCCAAAATTGGCGATTACGCTATTGACGGTTACGAGGCTATGCTGGATAACATGATTGAGAGGATTCCCGAGATTGTAACCGGCTCAAAATTTAAAGACGAGATGCGACGATTTACGCCATCAGATGTCTACGACAGAACGCTTGGGCAAGAAAAATTCCAACTGTTTCTGATCAATAATGTTACGAAAATAATGAGAGAGCTCCAGGCTAGATTGAAGGGAGATGAAGCGCCAGAGTTTAAAATGTGAGCAAGCAATACGACGGAGCCTACAGTTGGTGATGAGGGCGCGTTCAACCTTGATGTTCTCCCGTTACTGAAGTGGATGAGGCGCATAGGAGTGAGGCCACGGAACAGCCGGAGGCATTGTTGGCTGGGAATTTAGCTTTTAGTTGGTTTGCGGAGGAGAATGGCCGAAAATCGACAATTTCGCAGTAAAGGTCAATTTCATTCCGTAAGGGCTGAGATTTTTTTGCTTAAAATTTGAGCGCCGGCTAAATTCCTGCTTTGCTTGCTGCCTTTCTATTAGGCTGGGTGCTATAGTAAAACGCTTTTCAGCTTGTTGTCGTGGCAAAAAGGATTGGTGGAATACAAAGCATGGACTTCAACAATAAAAACCCAGAAGCCGGGCTCTATTTTCTTTAAGCGGCCGCCGCTCTATTAGCGCGCATCGCTGTCCTTTCCTGCAACCCACACCGGGCGCTTTTATAATGCCGTGGGTGCATCCCTAGATGGTAATTAGGTAATTCCTGTTATGAGTAGTCTTGAGCAAAAAACACCCCAAAACCTAGCCGCCTATTGCTGGGCTATTGCCGATTTGCTGCGGGGTGATTTTAAGCAGTCACAGTATGGCCGCATTATATTGCCGTTTACCTTGCTGCGCCGCTTAGAAGGCGTGCTAGAAGCCAGCAAAGACAAGGTCTTGGCCGAATACGAAAAAATTCAAGCCATGAATTTGCCAGAGGAAGCGCAAGAGAAGCTGCTGCTTAGAACCTGCGGCCATAGCTTTTTTAATGTGTCAAAGCTCGACCTGTCTAAACTGGGTGACTCCGACACCAAGGATAATTTACTCAGTTATATTCAGGGCTTTTCACAAGATGCGCGGGAAATTTTTGAGTATTTTAATTTCGCCGAATTTGTCGGCCAGCTCAATGATGCAGGTTTGTTATATAAGGTAGTGCAAAAGGTGCGGGCCACCGACCTTAGCCCGCAGTCGCCTAGTAACCCCAATGGCGTCAGCAACCATGATATGGGGCTTACCTTTGAAGAGCTTATCCGCCGCTTTGCCGAGGGCTCTAACGAGACTGCAGGTGAGCACTTTACCCCACGGGATATAGTGCGCCTTACCACCGCCCTGGTGTTTATGGAAGACGATGAGGCCCTAACCGGCGAGGGGGTTATCCGCAGTATTTACGACCCAACCGCAGGCACCGGCGGCTTTTTATCCTCAGGTATGGAATACCTGCACGAGCTTAACCCCAAAGCTCGTATGGCCGCCTTTGGGCAGGAGCTAAATCCTGAAAGCTATGCCATCTGTAAGGCCGATATGCTGATTAAAAGCCAGGACGTCAGTAATATTAAGCTGGGTAATACACTTTCGAATGATCAGCTTTACGCCGATAAGTTTGACTATATGCTGTCCAACCCACCTTTTGGTGTCGATTGGAAAAAAATTGAATCGGACATCAAAGACGAAAATTCCCTCAAGGGGTTTCAGGGGCGCTTTGGCCCGGGCCTGCCTCGTGTATCCGATGGCTCATTGCTGTTCCTTTTGCACCTGATCAGCAAGTTACGCGATGCCGCCGAGGGTGGTGGCCGCATTGGCATTATCCTCAACGGTTCGCCGCTGTTTACCGGTGGTGCCGGTTCGGGTGAATCTGAAATTCGCCGTTACATTCTAGAAGCCGACTTGTTAGAGGCCATCGTCGCGCTGCCAACGGATATGTTCTACAACACCGGCATTGCTACCTATGTATGGGTGTTGTCGAATAAAAAGATCACCGATGCAGAGGCCAAGCGCAAGGGCTTGCCCGGGCGGCGTGGCAAGGTGCAGCTAATCAATGGCGTTAACCTTTGCGGTAAAATGCGCAAATCTCTGGGCTCTAAGCGTAATCAAATGAGCAGCGAAGACATAGCGCTTATTACCCGTACTTTTGGTAACTTTGAGGTGGTCGATGCCACAACGCTGGACAAATTGGGCTTAAACAAACCCGCCGAGCAAAAAAGCAGCCGTGGCCGCCAAGCAGCGAACCCCAAAGTAGAGGCTCCAAAAACCTTCGCCAGTAAAATTTTCGCCAGCCATGAGTTTGGCTACCGCCGCATCAGTATCGAGCGGCCCTTGCGCGAGAGCTACCAATTTAGCGATGAACGCATTGCCGAACTGCGCTTTGCCAGCAAGCCCCTAAACGCCCCCATGAAGTGGATTGATGAAAACTATGGCGCTAAATGGCCCGATAATATTGAGGCTATACGCAAACATATCAAAGGCCATTTTAAAGAACTAAAAGAGGCCAAAATAAAAGAGCTGCTTAACCCTAAAACCTGGCAAGCCCAGCAGCAAGTCTTTGCAAAAGCCAAGCAGCTGCAAGCGGCTGCGCCAACGGGCATGGGCTGCATGCAATGTGATGATATAAACAGCTACGAGGCCGCCCTAAAAACTGCCTGCAAAGCCCAGGGCATAACGCTAGAGGCCAAAGAGAAAAAGCAAATTACCGCCGCCGTCAGCTGGAAAAACCCAGCGGCACAAAAAGTAGTCAAAAAAGTTCATAAGGGCGTAACCGCTAAGCCAATCTATGGCTTATTTGCGGGCGAGGGCAGCCAGCAGGGCAACACCGTAGAATACAAGCCCGATGGTGATCTGCGTGATAACGAAAATGTAGCCTTGGACCCTGGCCAAAGTGTCAACCTAATTAACGAAGCCTACTTCAAAAAGGAAGTACAACCCCATGTGCCCGATGCCTGGATAGATGCCAATAAGTGCGACCACAAGGATGGCGAGGTGGGCATAGTAGGTTATGAAATTCCGTTTAACCGGCATTTTTACCAGTATCAACCGCCTAGGGATTTGGTCGATATAGATGCAGATTTGGATAAGGTTAGCGCGGAAATTATGGCCCTGCTGCAAGAGGTGCATTCCTAATGACCAGGCAAGACAATGTGGCGAAAGACAAGGCCCTTATTCAACACAATGCAGCGTATAAACACTGGCTGGCAGGGCTTAAAAGCAAAGTTAGGCAAACCCAGCTAAAAGCCGCCGTACAAGTTAATACCGCCCTGTTGCAATTCTATTGGGAGCTGGGCGAAGAAATTGTTGCGCGGCAGCAGCAGGCTAGCTGGGGTAGTGGGTTTTTAAAGCAGCTTAGCCAAGACCTTATGGCTGAATTTCCCAGTATTAAAGGTTTTTCTAAAAGAAACCTAGAGTTGATCAGGCAGTGGTACCTTTATTGGAGCGGCGAGCCTGCAATTGCGCAACAAGCTGTTGCGCAATTGCTATCAATCCCCTGGGGGCATAATCAGCACATTATTAATAAATGCCAGGATAAGCAAGCAGCGCTCTATTATGTGCGCAATACCCTAGAGCATGGCTGGAGCCGCAGCGTGCTCACGCATCAAATCGAAAGCGGTCTATATCAGCGCGAAGGCAAAGCCATCAATAATTTTGAGGCCACCTTGCCCGCCTTACAATCTGATCTTGCGCAACAAACGCTTAAAGACCCCTATGTGTTTGATTTTCTCACCCTCAGTAAAGACTACAGCGAGCGCGAACTGGAGCAGGGCTTAATTAAACACATCACCCAGTTTTTATTAGAGCTAGGTGCAGGCTTCGCCTACATGGGTAAGCAATTTCAAGTTACGGTTGGCGAGCGCGATTTTTATATTGACCTGTTGTTTTACCACGCCCGCCTGCATTGTTATGTGGTGGTCGAACTCAAGTTAGGTGACTTCGAGCCAGAGCATGCTGGTAAACTGAATTTTTATATTAAAGCGGTGGATGAGCAGCTGTGCAAAGACGGCGACGCCCCCACTATTGGTATTCTGTTGTGCAAACGCAAAGATAAAATGGTGGCGGAATACGCCCTCAGTGACATGCAAAAACCCATGGGTGTTTCAGAATACCAACTTACCCAATCACTCCCCGAAAAACTGAAATCCGCACTGCCCAGTATTGAGGAAATTGAAAGTGAGCTGGGGGGTGACTTGTGACGGGCAAAGAAAAATTGGTTGTGCAATGTGATCGCCCTAATTGTTGGTATCAGCGACCTAGAAAGTTGGTGGGTATTGGTGCAGATTTGGACATGGTCTCCGCTGAAATCATGGCTCTCCTACGCGAGGTCCATTCCTGATGGTCTTTTTACGCTATTGCGGCGTTGTGGCTGTGCGCGCTCAGTCACATACTGCTCGTATGCTCTTTCGCTGTGCGCAGGCACACCTTGCACTAACGCAAAAGTCCTCACCAGGCGTTTGTGTTTATGGATAATACAGTCTTGAGTGGAAAGTATGTGGAGTATTCTGAATATAAAGATTCCGGTGTAGATTGGCTAGATGGCGTGCCGGCTCATTGGTTTTCTACAAAAACAAAATATGGCTATGACGTTACATTAGGAAAAATGCTTCAGAAAGAGCCTAAATCATCTGAGGATAAATTATGGCCGTATTTGAAGGCGGTCAATGTTCAGGCTTATGGCGTTTCGATAGAGCAAGTGGGAAAAATGTGGTTTTCTCCTTCTGAGCTTAGATCTTTAAAATTAATTGATGGAGATGTATTGATAAGCGAAGGCGGCGACGTAGGTCGTGCTGCGATTTGGAGGAGCGAACTTCCCGAATGCTATATTCAAAATGCGATTAATAGAGGGCGACCAAAAAACAACCAGAGTTCGAGGTTTCTTTTTTATTGGATTAATATGCTCAAGGGTGCAGAGTACATCGATATATTGTGCAATAAAGCGACGATTGCTCATTATACGGCTGAAAAAGTTGAAAATAGCCCTTTATTCCTTCCTCACGATGAGGAGGCAGAAACAATAGCCAACTTCCTCGATCACGAAACCGCCAAGATCGACACCCTGATTGAAAAGCAACAGCAGTTGATTGCCTTGCTAAAAGAAAAGCGCCAAGCCGTCATCAGCCATGCAGTCACCAAAGGCCTAAACCCCAATGCCCCCATGCGCGATTCGGGTGTTGAGTGGTTGGGTGAAGTGCCGGAGCATTGGGAAGTTGCTCGTATCAAATATCACACAACTGTGTTTGAGCAAGGCTGGAGTCCTCAATGCGATTCGCGACCTGCAGAAGACGGTGAGTATGGAGTGTTGAAAGTTGGTTGTGTTAATTATGGTGCTTTCAGGTATTTAGAAAATAAGGCCCTTCCTAAAGAGCTTGACCCAAAAACTCAATATTTACTGAAAAGTGGTGATTTATTGATTTCCCGTGCAAATACGAAAGAGCTAGTGGGGAGTGCCGCTGTTGTTGATGGTAACTACGATAATCTGATTTTGTGTGACAAGCTTTATCGGCTTAGGTTAGGCGGGTCTGTCAATGCTCAGCTAATAGCTTATTACCTGGCATTACCTGTGATACGGCAGCAGATTGAGCTTGAAGCAACTGGAGCAAGCCATTCAATGCAAAATATCGGGCAATCGACCATTAAAGAATTACTTGTTCTTATCCCGCCTACTGAGGAAGCCGACAAATTGGTTTTAAAAATAAAATGTAAAATTGATTTGTTTAATATGACTTTGGATAAGGTGGGGAGGCAAATAGTTTTATTACAAGAACGCCGGACCGCTCTAATCTCCGCCGCCGTCACCGGTAAAATTGATGTTCGCAACTGGTAAGCTTCTTAATGAATACAGAGACTAAAAGAGACTAACGGGACAGCCAGCCTAATAGAACGTGTGACGGGGTAAGTCACAACATTTGTGGTTTGGGGCAAGCCTAGCGTTGGTAGCATTATTGAAACATTAACAACATTAGAAAACCAAGTAAACGCAGTTCATACAACACCGTGTAAGCGGCAATATAAGGATGTAGTAATGGCAAGTGCCAGTGAATTCGCTTTTCAAAACGAAATGATTCAGCAGTTAATGTCCAACGGTTGGCTATTAGGCAAGCCCCAAGGCTATAACCGAGAGTTGGCGCTTTACCCCGAAGACGTGCTGGGTTTTGTGCAGGATAGCCAAGATAAAGAATGGCAAAAATTTACAGCGCTATACCCCAATAACCCAGAAGCTAAGTTTTTAGAGCGGGTAGCGGCGCAGTTGAACAAAGCCGACCCCAACGCCGCCGATAAGGAGCTGCGTACCTTTGGTACCTTAGGGGTATTACGCCATGAGCTGCGCGACCGCGGCACCCGTTTTAAACTGTGCCAATTTAAGCCGGAAAATGAGCTAAATCCAGCAACCCTGGCCGCCTACCAGAAGAACCGATTACGCCTAGTACCAGAGCTGGCATACAGCCCATGGGCAAACGATACCGAGCTGGCGGCAAGCGGTAAAAAGGCCAAAGCTTGGCGTATTGATATCGTGCTGTTTGTGAATGGCCTGCCGGTGGTTACCCTAGAGCTAAAGTCAGAATTTAAACAAGCGGTGCAAAACGCGATAAAACAATACCAAACCACCCGTTTTGCCATAGACCCAGCCACCAAAAAACCAGAGCCGTTGCTAAGCTTTAAGCGTGGCGCCTTGGTGCATTTTGCGGTTAGCCAATTTGAAGTGTATATGGCTACCCGCTTAGAAGGGCAAGACACCTATTTTTTGCCCTTTAACAAAGGTACCAAAGAGGGCGGCGCGGGTAATGATGTGCCGCAAGATAAAAACGACTACGCTACCGGCTATTTGTGGAATGAAGTATTACAGCCGGATAACTTGCTCAACATTCTCGCCCGCTTTGTGTATTTACAAATAGAAGAAAAAGAAGATTGGGAAGGGCGTAAATACAAAAAGGAAGTTCTCATATTTCCGCGTTACCACCAGTGGGATGTAGTCACCAAACTGGTCAATGCGGCAAAGTCAGAAGGGCCGGGCCACAAATACCTAATCCAACACAGTGCCGGCTCGGGCAAGTCTAATTCTATTGCCTGGGCGGCACACCAGTTATCAGCCATTTGTAAAGATGATGGCAACAAGCTGTTTGCGTCGGTCATTGTGGTAACCGACAGAACCGTTTTAGACGACCAGCTGCAAGAAACCATTTCGCAGTTTCCTTCACAGGAGGGTGTGGTTGGGCGGATCAACCGCAAAGAAGGCGATGGCTCCAAATCAGAAAAGCTGGCCAGCGCCCTAGAAGGCGCCCAGCCTATTATTATTGTAACAATACAGACCTTCCCCCATGTATTAAAAGCTATTGAGAACAGCGTTAGCTTAAAGGGCCGAAACTATGTGGTCATTGCCGACGAGGCCCACAGCTCGCAAACGGGCAGCACCGCACGCCAGCTAAAAGAAGTATTGATGATTGATGGCTCGTTATCGGGCAAGGGAGACTATGAGGAATTGAGTAGTGATGAAATACTCACGGCCGCCGTGGCCTCGCGGCGTGCGTCCAGTAATTTAAGCTACCTGGCGTTTACCGCCACCCCTAAAACCAAAACCATCGAGTTATTTGGCCGCCTGCCAAAGCCTGATGAACAGCCTTCAAAAACCAATAAGCCCGAGGCCTACCATGTTTATAGTATGCGCCAGGCAATTGAGGAAGGCTTTATTCTGGATGTCTTGAAAAATTACACCAACTACAAGGTAGCCTATAACCTGGCGATGAAAATGGAGGGCAGTGACACCGAGGTAGAGAGCAAAAAGGCCAAAGTAAAACTCAACCAATGGGTGCGCCTACACGATTACAATATCAGCCAGAAAGTACAAGTTATTATCGAGCACTTCAAAAACAACATCATGGGCTTGTTGGGTGGCCAAGCCAAGGCCATGCTGGTGACTAGCTCACGCAAAGAAGCGGTGCGTTATAAACTGGGCTTTGACAAGTATATAAAAGAAAAAGGTTATCAAAAAATTCAAGCCATGGTGGCCTTCTCCGGTGAAGTGGAGTTTAGCGACAAAGACCCCAATGCTGCGGCGTTAATTGGTGAAAAATTCACTGAAGTAGGCATGAACCCAGGTTTAAAAGGCCGCGACATGCGCAAAGCCTTTGATAGCGACGATTATCAGGTGATGATTGTTGCCAATAAATTTCAAACGGGTTTTGATCAGCCAAAGCTATGTGCCATGTATGTGGACAAAAAATTAGGTGGGGTTGAGTGTGTGCAAACCTTATCTAGGTTGAACCGAACCTTCCCCAGCAAGGCTGAAACGGGAACCTACATACTAGACTTTTTTAATGAGCCTGAAGATATTTTAAGTTCCTTCCAGCCTTATTACCAAACCGCTGAACTGGCGGATGTTTCAGACCCAGACTTAGTCTTTGACCTGTCGGACAAATTGCGCGCAGTGGGCATATTTCAGTGGCATGAAGTTGAACAGTTTTGTAACTCATTCTTGCTAAAGAGCAAAAGCAACGCGGCTATTGCCAACATCTGTAAGCCCGCGGTAGAGCGTTGGAATATTCGCTATAAGTCGGCGGCCAATGCCTATGCCCAAGCTAAGGCAATGTTTGAGCGCACCAAAAAAACCGGTGATGCGGTACTAATTGCCAATGCCGAAAATAGTTTTAAAGACTGCAAACAAGAAAAAGACACCCTAGAAATATTTAAAAAAGACCTGGGTACCTTTGTCCGTTTTTATGAGTTTATGTCCCAGATAGTCGACTACGACGATAAAGACCTGGAAAAACTCAGCATCTATGCACGCAACCTAAGGCCTATGCTGCGCGAAGTTATGCTTGACGAGGAGGATGTTGACCTAAACCTGGTGGTGCTAAGCCACTACCGCTTGTCTAAGATTCGCCAACAAGACATTCAGCTTAAAGAAGATGAAGCCGATTATAAACTAGAGCCAGGTGATGGCCTTGGTTCGGCTAAAGCCAAAGATAAAAAGGAAGAATTTTTATCGCAAATAATCAATCGTCTTAATGAATTGTTTATCACCGACGAGCTGAGCAATAAGGATTTGGTCAACTACGCCTACACAGTGCGAGACAAGGTGAGCGAAAATTCGCTGGTTATGCAACAAATACAGAACAACACCGCCGAGCAGGCACTATTAGGCGACTTTATGACAGCCGTCGACGATGCGATCATTGGCAGCAGCGAAGCGCATAACAATCAAATGATGCAGTTATTATCTAACCCTGAAAAGTCGGCGCAGTTTTCAAGAGTGGTATTTGATTTGTTGAAGCTGGCGGAGTAGTAATCCAGTGGGTAGCTGCAGGCGAAGTCTAGAAGCTTAGGCTACGGCTCTGGACCCAAAAATTATTTATTAAGTAGTGCACATTAAGGATTGATTATGGTCAACAACTGGATGGTACGGGCTGGTAGGGGCGGTATTTACAGCGAAGACTTTGAGAAAGGATTGGTGGCCATTGGTTGGTCGCAGTTAGGTGACTTAGCTCAATATACTGCTAACGGTAGCTTGCGTGAAAAATACATAGCGATTTACGGCAATGATAAGCCAGCCAGAACCTCCAATGCTGTTGCCATGGTTTTAAAGTTTAGAGACCAGATTAAAGCTGGCGATATTGTGGTGAGTTACAACCCAGAGACAAGAGAGTATATCGTCGGTAATGATTTGGGTGAGTACTTTTATCAGGAAGGCGATGTTGGTGATTATCCAAATTTACGCAAAGTGAAATGGTTGGGTAAAGTTAGCCGTGATGCTTTATCGCAAAAGTCCCGAAACTCTTTAGGTTCAGTATTAACCCTTTTTTCGCTTAAAGCTTCAGTGGCGGACGAGCTTTTAACTGTCCTCAAAGGCGGCCCCGCCAAGGACAATTCGACAATCGTAGAGCTAGAAGTTGATGATGAGGTGGCACAGCTTAAAGATGAAACAATCGGCCAAAGCCACGAGTTGATCAAAGATAAAATTGCCGGGCTTAATCCCGAAGAAATGGAAGAGCTGGTGGCAGCTATACTGCGGGCCATGGGCTTTAAAGCCAAGGTTTCACCGAAAGGCCCTGATAGAGGGGTAGATGTTATCGCCTCACCTGATGGCCTAGGCTTAACCCAGCCAAGGATCAAGGCCGAAGTTAAACATAGAAATGGATCAATGGGCGCACCAGCCATACGTGGCTTTATTGGCGCTCTTCGCGAAGGTGATTCAGGCCTGTTTATTAGTACTGGCGGCTTCACACGAGAAGCTCGCTATGAAGCCGACCGCTCTACCTTTCCGCTTACTCTAGTCGACTTGGATGATCTGGCAGATTTAATTGTTAGTCACTATGAGAGCTTTGACTTAGAAGGCCGTGCGCTAGTACCATTGGTGCGAATTTATTGGCCAGTCGATTAAATCATCATTCGTTTTAAATATGGAAGGACCCACATGAAAGATAACAACCAGCCTATGAGTTTTAAACATAAGGCGAAATCTGCACTGCTTTTTTTTGGCCAAAGCCTGCTGTTCTGCTTGGGCCTTACCGCGTTAATTTTTACCTTTGTAGGACTCTTTGAGGGTAGTTTTAGCTTTGCTGAAATGTCACTCCTTGAAATTATTTTTACTCTGGTGCTGGTTTTTCTGATTTGCCGTTATTTGACAGCGTCAAAGGCTTCGGGCTTGACGTGGCGGCGTATGCTGTATTTACCTTTAAGAAATATTGGTTGGTTTAGTTTGATTAGTTATTTGTTTTTTATATTTTTCACTTTAAACGAAGGGGCTGATAATCTAAATGTGTTGTTAGCCAAAAACGCTAATCGAATGCAGTGGGTTGATTTCATCTTTATTCAGCTGTGTCTTTATTGGGCCGCACCTAAGCTTCCAGCTGAGCAGTCCGTAGTTGATGATCTCGCGAAAGAAGAGGCAATACAATGACCCGGTACTTAGTGGCCCTAATTGGCTTCATATCTATAAATAGCTCAGCGTCCAACATAGACAGCGATATACTTATCCATAGTTGTCAGGAATATATCGCCATCTACGATCGAAAAGGCGATAAGAAACTTATGGCGAGCTTATCCACCTCTGTGGCTGAAGCCATGCGGGCGGGTATCTGTCGTGGGATGTTAGAAGAGCATATCAAGCATGAGCGCCACAGTTGTGATAATTCGTGGTATCAGCAGGCTCTATTCATTGCTGGGCAAGATGCAAAGAAAAACCGTTACAGTCGAGAGCAGCTGCTGGATAAAGCCTGTGACAGCTAGTTCAGATCAGGGAATGCCAGTTGCGCAAGCCATAGAGAAGCTCTTTGGAATCAAGCTATCAAGATATGAAGGCTTGAGAAATAAGGTTAACTCTCTGATGCGTAATGGCCTAGTTATTTATAATGATCAGCTGAATGTGCAGCGTAAATCAAGAGGCGTGCCCCGCGATCAACTAACAACATTGCATAATGCGGTAATTCTCCAATCACTGTTAAGTGACCCTAAAAAGGTAAAGCAGGTCTTTGAAGATAAATTTTTTCGGCATGATATGTCTGAGCTGTTTAGTGCTTTGCTGCTTGAGCGATGCTCTATTGTAGGTTTGTCATTACTAAACAAGGAAGTCACCAGCTTCCTTGCTGCCCTGTCCGGTTCAAAAAGTCTACGAGAGGTAATGTTGGCCAACCCATTTGAAACATTACCCCAGGTGGTGCTGGACGGACCAATGGACCTAATGCAAACAATTTTGGCGCAGAATAGCAGTTTATCGAACGGTGACGCCATGATGGCACATTACTTAGAGGGTAATATTGAAGCTGCCTGGCGACATGCACAAACTATCTGTACTGATGATTCTAGACTGCTGCAATATCGCGATCTTATAGAACGCGAATACACCAATGCTAAAGAATTTGATGATTTGTTAGATTTCCTTCAATAACCCCTTTTTAGTGTAATGCACGAAAACATACTGGCTCCGAACTCAACAAAGGAGCCAAGTTATGAAGTCGTTACAGCACATCCTTACAGATTGTCCCCATCAAATCCCCAATTGTCACCTTAAAAGGGCGTTTTTGCTGCACCAGAAGCTTATGAGCGGCATAACTTTTACCTACCTTGGGGGGCAACGCATCAAGCAAAGCCCATCAATCGTCCGCTTCAAAGTCGGCCGCAACTGGCGTTTGCTCTATCGTGAGGTGGAGCAAGAGCTACAGCCTTATTGTTTGATTACACGGCAAAAATTCGATCGAGCTATTAGGCGAAGGTGAGGCGCATTCCGCGTCTTCTATTCACTTAATGTTTGATAGGAATTTAATTATGAGCAAAAAAACACATAAGTCCATGACACCTAAAGCAGCTGCCCGTATTACCAGCGACACAGCTAAAAAGGCTGGCGGTATAGTAGAAAAGCGGACCTTTGCTGCACGCGCTAAGCGCGCAGCGGATAAAAACAATAATAAACCAAGTTAAGAGTCTAGGGGCAGGGTAGAACCTGCCTCTCTCGTTATACAGTATTTTAAAATAGGAATATAATCATGACCCAAATAGCCGTACAAGCAATGCCATCATCTGCATACTCCAATCTTTTGACAGAAGATGTGTCGGAGTTAAATTTCCAACGTCTAAAACACAAAATGACCGAAACCACGGAGGCTGAAATGACAGCTGAGCAATGGGATGAGGGTGAGTTAGAATATCGCCGTTTCTTATCATTAAAGCAGTGGTATCCAGGGGTATCTCTAGTACCCAGCAAGTTAGTGGATAAGATCTGGCATGCGCATATTTTGGATACTCGCGCATATCGCGAAGATTGTAATAATGTGTTCGGCCGTTTCATTGACCACTACCCGTACTTTGGGATTTATGGTGAGGACGATTATCAAGCGTTGCAATACAGCTTTACTCAAACTATTACTCTTTATGAGCGCCATTTTGGCGATTACCCCAAAGAGACCACAGCTTCACGTTGTGAGGGGCATGCTTGTCACGTTCCTACAGAATGTGCCTGTCGTGTACCTGAAACCTGTAAATAGCTGGGGAAGGGACTCCGTACTGGAAAGCCTAAAGGAAGCCTAAAGGGACAGCCATCTTAGCAAAGCTAGGCTTGGCGCTTTGACCGTATGGCTAGAGTTGGTTTTGCTTCACCTCATGACGCCAGCTGTTGATCAGCCGTTGTTGGACTGAAGTTGGCGTATGTCTAGGTGAGTTCACGCGCGGGCTAAGTACCCGCGCCCCTTTTTAGATAAATCACTTGCCCCTAGCGTTTTGTCGCTCAGTGCGCTGCCATAGTTATCCCGGCAGTGGCTGCAGGGTCTCATGGTGTATCACGATACGACCTTTCTTGGTGTATTTTTTTATATAGGCGTGGGTAATTATTATATTGGCACGATGCAGTTTTATAGTATCGCCCAGCTTATGGCGCAAGTTATTGGCGGCGGCATCCTCGGCGCACATGTCGTTATCGGCTCGGCCCCAGCCTATGGCCTCTATTTTGAATTCGCTAGTACGCCTATTGGCAGGTGTTAAAGAACCTTTGTTTAGCTTAGCGTTTTTAATAAATCGGGGTGGTAATCGGCACTGCTGATTTGTAAGCCAGCGTGAGCTATTTTTTCGTTTAAGGCTTGTTTTTGCTGCTTTAGTTCATCCATGGTGAGGGTGTTGTCGTCTAAAAAATAGACTTGTTCGCTGCCTTCTAGGTGGTATAGGCTAATAATAAAGGCGTTGCTTTGGTTTTTTTCCAAGGCCTTTTCTAGCTTGGCGGTTTTTCTATAAATACGATTTAGGGCCTGCTTTAATTGCCACACATAATAAACCTCGTGCATAAACGGGTGCTGACGATTGGCGTACAAGCCGGCTACACATAAGCCGGTGGCAATAATAACGCCGGCCAGGTTAAGCTTGAAGTTTGACTCAGGTAAGTCGCCTATTACATAAATTAACAGCGCAGATATACTCAGTGATAAAAATAATAATAAGCCCAGGCCGGCAATGCTAATTATTTTTAAGTGCTTGCGATAGGTGGCTTTATCAATATCTTTAAGTTTGATCATGGGGGCTCTTTTTAAGGT
>Ga0105356_10001666_pt1 | contig 22149 bp, 20 predicted proteins | sample GOMGulsemesocosm_3_FD_83502 | JGI IMG/M metagenome (GOLD analysis project Ga0105356, IMG submission 83502) | Methane-oxidizing microbial communities from mesocosms in the Gulf of Mexico - GOM9D Gulf of Mexico | ecosystem: Environmental > Aquatic > Marine > Cold seeps | place: Gulf of Mexico... | reverse complement strand
TCACTGTTGCGCTGGCTTGCAGTGCCAATTGCACAGCGAGGTAACCAACAGCGCCCGCGGCGCCACTAATGAGCACAGTTTCGCCTTGCGTCAGCTGCCCTAAGGTAAATAATCCTTGCGCGGCGGTTAATCCTGCCACAGGTAAGGCGCAAATATCATGAGTTTGATCAAGTGACACCTTAACCACATCGGCACTCGTTGCAATGACATATTCGCCATAGGCTCCTGCGCGCAGCGGAAAGCCCACCGCGCCAACAACCCGATCGCCAATCGCCAAGTCTGCATTGTTTGAGGCGACAACGTCACCAAAACAATCGTAACCCAAGACAAAGGGTAAATTATCGCTGTTTTGCGCTGCCGCCCAACCAAGTCCGGCGCGCGTCTTGTAATCAATCGGGTTTATCGATGCCGCTATCGTCTTGATTAACACCTGATCTGGCCCTAACGTCGGCATGTCACATCGAATCAATTTTAAGCAATCTGGCGCGCCAAATTCGGTAACCGCCATCGCTTGAAAGTAACTAGGGAGTTTATTTTGTGACATAAAGCTTTGCCTCTTAATGACATTTTGGTAGAGTTTGGCTAATCTTACGCCATGATTAGCGCATTATGATACCAAAATTATTTCTATTACCCATTATTCTTTGTCTGCTTTGGGCGGGTTATTTACGCAGTAATGGCTGGAGCATGCGTCAAGGAAAGACAGGCTTCCTCACCATCTTGGGCCTCAGTGGCATCATCATCGGTTACCTTTCATTTATGTTGTGGATAACTTAAACCTTCCCTTCGCTGATAAAAAAAGGCTTCCGAGGAAGCCTTTTTTATTTTAGCAACATCAAACCAACGGCTTAGCCACCGACAATCGCCAGCAATATACCCGCCGCAACGGCTGAGCCAAGCACACCAGCGACATTTGGTCCCATAGCATGCATTAACAAGAAGTTATGCGGATTGGCTTCTAGCCCTACTTTATTGGCAACACGTGCCGCCATTGGCACGGCAGACACGCCAGCTGCGCCAACAAGTGGATTGATCGGTGAGCTTGAGAAACGCCCCATCAATTTAGCCATTAATACCCCAGAAGCAGTACCAATACTAAAGGCGATTGCGCCGAGCAATAAGATGCCTAACGTCTCTACCGTCAGGAATTTTTCCGCCGACAGTTTTGAACCTACCGCCAAGCCAAGGAAGATCGTGACAATATTAATCAACTCATTCTGAGCGGTGTTACTTAAGCGATCAACCACGCCACACTCGCGCATCAGATTACCGAGACAAAACATTCCGACTAATGGCGTCGCCGCAGGTAAGAACAATATTGTCAGGCCTAGTACCATCATCGGAAAGAATATTTTCTCTTTCTTAGAGACCGGACGCAACTGCTCCATCACGATACAACGCTCTTCTTTGGTCGTCAGCGCCTTCATGATTGGTGGCTGAATAATCGGTACCAATGCCATGTATGAATAGGCAGCTACCGCAATGGCGCCGAGCAATTCAGGGGCTAACTTAGAGGCCAAAAATATCGCCGTAGGCCCGTCAGCACCACCGATAATCGCTATCGCTGAAGCATCGGCCAGACTAAATTCAAAACCCGGTACTAAGTTTAGGGCTATCGCACCAAATAGTGTGGCAAAGATACCAAACTGTGCCGATGCGCCTAAAAATAACATCTTAGGATTGGCGATTAGCGCGCCAAAATCGGTCATCGCCCCCACACCCATGAAGATCAGCAGCGGGAACACACCTGTTTCAATACCAATGTGATAGACATACCACAACAGACCACCTTCATCGGTAAAGCCTGCCATCGGAATATTAGCCAATACCGCACCAAAGCCAATTGGCAGTAACAACAATGGCTCGTAGCCGCGTGCTATTGCCAAATAAAGCAATAATCCACCAACCGCCATCATCACGATTTGACCGATCTCAAAGTTAGCCAGACCAGTATCATTCCACAGTTTTAATAAACCTTCCATTACAACCTCTTAACCGATTGTCAGCAATGAATCGCCAACCTGTACGGCATCGCCTTCTTTAGTAGTAACTTCGCTTACTGTGCCCCCGTTAACGGCGCGCACTTCAGTTTCCATTTTCATCGCTTCTAAAATAATAACCACTTCACCCGATACAACTTGCTGACCAGGTTGCACCAACACCTTAAAGATATTACCAGAAAGCGGTGCTAGCAAAGGTTCGCCACCAGTAACAACAGGAGCAGGAGCAGCAGGCACTGCAGCGCCGGCTACTGGCGTAATATTACTTAATTCGCCGCCCTCGGCCACTTCAACTTGGTATACCTGTCCATTGACACGTACGCTGTAACTCTCTGTGTCACTAGCGCTAGTAGGTGCACTTGCTGCAACAACCGGAACGTCGTCTTTAGGGTGTAACTCAAACGCTGCTCGATTATCACGATTTTCTAGGAATTTTAAGCCAATTTGAGGAAATAGCGCGTAGGTTAATACATCATCTTCGACGTCATCACTTAGGCGAATATTTTTCTCTTTGGCAATGGTGATAAGCTCGGCTTTGAGCTTGTCAAACTCATCGTCAATTAAATCTGCTGGACGACAAGTAATTTCCTGTGCACCATCGAGCACGCGCGCCTGTAGTTCGGCATTTTTAGGCGCAAGGGTCGCACCATATTCGCCCTTAAGCACACCAGCGGTTTCTTTGGTAATGCTCTTGTAACGTTCGCCGGTTAATACATTAAGTACCGCTTGGGTGCCTACAATTTGTGAAGTTGGGGTGACCAAGGGGAGGAAACCAAGATCTTCGCGAACTTTAGGGATTTCCAGTAACACTTCGTCCATCTTATCTGCAGCGCCCTGCTCCTTAAGTTGGCTCTCCATGTTAGTTAACATGCCACCAGGGACTTGCGCTAACAAGATACGTGCATCAACACCACGTAGACTCCCTTCAAATTTCGCATATTGCTTACGTACAACACGGAAATAGGCAGCTATTTCTTCGAGCAACACAAGATCTAAACCGGTGTCATACTCTGTTTTTTCAGTCATTGCGACCACGGTTTCTGTTGCCGTGTGGCCGTAAGTCGAGCTCATCGATGAACAGGCCGTGTCTAAGACGTCGATCCCCGCTTCAATCGCTTTCTGATAGGTTGCAGTAGACAAGCCGGTGGTCGCATGACATTGCATCGCAATCGGCAAATCAACACTCTGCTTGAGTGAAGTAATAAGTTCAAATGCCTCAAATGGCTTAAGCAACCCCGCCATATCCTTGATACACAGGGAGTGCGCGCCCATGTCTTCGAGACGTTTTGCCATATCGAGCCAAGTTTGTAAGTTATGCACTGGACTGGTGGTGTACGAAATGGTGCCCTGCGCGTGCGCGCCAACATCGACCACTGATTTGATCGCAGTCTCTAAGTTTCGTACATCGTTCATCGCATCAAACACTCGGAACACGTCTACACCGCTCTTGTGCGCCCGCTCGACAAACTTAGCCACCACATCATCGGCATAGTGACGATAGCCCAATAAGTTTTGACCGCGCAATAACATCTGTTGCGGGGTATTTGGCATGGCTTTCTTTAGTTCACGGATACGCATCCACGGATCTTCACCGAGATAGCGAATACACGAGTCAAACGTTGCGCCGCCCCAAGTTTCTAACGACCAGAAGCCAACTTTATCAAGCTTGTCGGCAATGGGTAACATATCTTCCAAGCGGAAACGAGTGGCCAACAAAGATTGGTGCGCATCTCGTAGTACTACATCCGTAAGACCAAGACGTTTAGACATAACAACTCCTACAATAACAATTAAAAGCGCGACTAATCGCGTGATTTACGGTATTTGTGAACAGCAGCGCTGATGGCTGCAACAACATCAGGACTAACCTGACCATTTACATTGGCTTGCTTTGGCGGTGCAACCTTTACTTCTTCGGGGCAGTACTTAGCCACGACCTTAATCGCAATGACCAATATGCCGAGAAAAGCGAATACACATACCATGCCCAAAAGCATAATATTAGCCGCAATACCCAGAGCCTCTACAACATCCATAACGTCTACCTATAAAGTACAAATGAACTTTTGCGCAATTAAAACGCACGATTGAATTTTAACCCACAAAAATAATTATTCAATCACTTTATGTGCATTAGTATTCACAACGATGAGTAAAATAAAGATTTTTAACAAAAAACAAACCTTAAACCCACCTTAACGACACATTTATACCTTTGCGCAGCCAAAGAATCAAGAAAAATTGGTCAGACAACTTAACCATGTCACTTACCACAACTACACCCGCCTAACGGCAAACACAAAAAGACATTAATAACAATTGGTTAGCTGGAGCCGCATGTGCTAAAACGTAAAATAAAGACCTTACCAATCAGTAAAAAACACAGTAAAAAACAGCAAAGTTCATTGACGATAAAACCGCCAAAAATAATTGACGTTCAGGTAAGGGCTACATACTCAAATCGTTAATTAACATGACGTTAAATGAAGATACAACCAAAACAAAAGGTTTATTCATCCTCATTAGCCAAATAAAATATTGACGTCTACGTAAAGCCAAGATTTAAACATCGACCTATCTATTGAGTAACACCGCATTCAACTGGGTATAAAAAGGACAAAATAAGCCCAAAAGATATTAGTTATTTCAAAATAAATTCTCATCAAAGTTATCTTGCAACACAAATCGGATTGTCGATGGTTTAGAAACGGCGTGATGGAGCCACTTAAACAACGTACGATATGCGACGTAATTTACGATAGCGACTTAGTTTAAGTCCAATTGGTGTAGATTTGTGAGCCCGTTAGCCGCGCTATAGACGACAAGTTCAAATCTATTTCAATTTGAGTAAGTCGGTGAACTTGTTTTTTTCGAGGTATGATAGCAATCCTCGTTGAAGAGTAACTTGCTAGCATGCTGGAAAGCTGCTCATACCGTTTTCATCAATTATGTGATCTTGTTGTGGTAAGAGAAAATTGTCGAGCACAAGGTCCTCGATTGATTTCGACACAATATCGATATTGGAACAACGCATGGAGCACAGTGCCGGGCGATAGCGATAATGAACACAGAAATAAGGACGACAAAATAGACTGAAAGTAATGTTAGGAAATTTTCTAAAAATAAAATGATAAAGTGTTGGGGTATTAACTAGGAGCTGGGGTATTAACTAGGAGCTGGGGTATTAACTAGCAGTTGGGTACTGGGTTTTCTGATAAGCGATAAGACAAACTGAATTTTACAAAGGGGGGTAAAAAGTTGGCGCGCATGGAAGGAGTCGAACCTCCGACCGCCTGGTTCGTAGCCAGGTACTCTATCCAGCTGAGCTACATGCGCGCAACAAATTTTCGAAGTAAGATTGGCGCGCATGGAAGGAGTCGAACCTCCGACCGCCTGGTTCGTAGCCAGGTACTCTATCCAGCTGAGCTACATGCGCGCATCTTATTTCTAACAACGAATTACATATCGTCCCAAATATTATAGAACACAAATCAAAAAAGTGGCGCGCATGGAAGGAGTCGAACCTCCGACCGCCTGGTTCGTAGCCAGGTACTCTATCCAGCTGAGCTACATGCGCACATTATACTTTTGCAATCCATTTAATAAAATAAATGGCGGAGAAGGAGGGATTCGAACCCTCGATGGGATTTAAAGCCCATACTCCCTTAGCAGGGGAGCGCCTTCGGCCACTCGGCCACCTCTCCGGTATGCGGCGTATAATACTGGCTAGCGAAAATAAGTCAAACAGTTTTTTGAAGGTTTTTATTCGCCTGGAGGGTTTTTAGGCAAGTCGTGCAATAAACTAGCTAATAACTCCAGTTTAACCTATCGTTAGTGGTTTTTAAGCAAAATTTCATATTAGACAAGTGGCACTATTGAGGGTAATACTTACTTTTTTATCGGCCAGAAACGAAAAAAACACTCCGAAGAGTGCTTTTTCATTGATACCCAATTACTCTTGGCTATCTGGTGCTTCTTTTTCTTGCTGAATTCGTTGATAAATCTCTTCACGATGTACAGCAACTTCCTTTGGCGCATTAACACCAATACGTACTTGATTACCTTTAACACCTAATACAGTAACTGTAACTTCGTCACCGACCATTAACGTTTCGCCGACACGGCGAGTTAAAATTAACATAGTTTACTCCGTAACTAATAAAATCCGATTGACCCCGGTTTAAAAAACAGCGAATTATACCTTAGTCGCCTATCTAAATTATATAACTAGATTTCAATATTTGACGGTTTATTTGCACTTTTTTTCAAAAATGACTAAAAACAGCAAGAATTAGTTATTTTCAGTCGATAAAAGCAAAAAACGCCAACATTATGTTGACGTTTTTATCTCAGTTTAGTTCAAGTGTTTATAAACGGTCAGTCAACCACTGTGCAACGCTATCTAATGCTGCAGGTAGTGCAGCAGCATCGCTACCTCCGGCCATGGCCATATCAGGTCTACCGCCGCCTTTACCGCCAACCTGGAGCGCTACCATGTTAACAAGCTCTCCGGCCTTAACTTTGCCGATTAAGTCTTTCGTAACACCGGCCACTAAACTGACCTTGCTACCATCAGCAACTGCGACCATCACAATGCCACTGCCTAATTTATTTTTCAACTCATCGACAGAACCACGCAGGCTTTTAGCATCGATGCCCTCTAACTGCGCAACTAAGACTTTAATGCCATTAATTTCAATCGCATTGTCTAACAGGTTGGCACCTTTTTGGCTGGCGATTTGTCCTTTAAGTTCGTTGACTAGTTTTTCTAGCTGACGATTCTTGTCTACCGCTTGTTGCGTTTTTTCGACCAAACTAGCGCTATCACTCTTTAATACACTGGCCGCCGCTGCCATTTTATTTTCCATTTGCTGTACGTACTCGATAGCCGCACTGCCGGTAACAGCTTCAATACGACGCACACCGGCCGCTATACCACTTTCAGAGGTGATCTTAAACAATCCTATATCACCGGTATTGGTCACGTGAGTACCACCACAAAGCTCTACCGATAGTTCGCCCATACTAACAACACGTACATCGCTGTCATACTTTTCGCCAAATAAAGCCATCGCGCCCGCGTTTTTAGCTTGCTCAAGATCCATCACCTTGGTTTCAACCGGCACATTAAGACGAATATGAGCATTAACCATGCGTTCAACTTCAGCAATTTGATCGTTGCTTAGCCCTTCAAAATGCGCGAAGTCAAAGCGCAATTTGTCCGCTTCTACTAATGAACCTTTCTGAGTAACATGATCACCTAACTCATGGCGCAATATAGAATGCATGATATGTGTCACCGAGTGATTTAAAGCGATGTCATTGCGGCGCTGATGCTCTATTTCTGCATTAGCTACTTCGCCTTGTTTAATCAGTCCTGAAATAACCATCCCGTGATGGGCAAATACAGCGCCAATCTTGGTGGTGTTGGTGACATTAAACACGCCACTGGCGGTAGTAATGGTACCCGTATCCCCGACTTGACCACCGGATTCAGCATAGAATGCAGAACTCTCTAGTACCACAAGTCCAGCTTGGTCGCATGAAATTTGATCCACTACGCTGCCATCAATCAATACCGTTGTGATTGTCGATTTGGCGCTTTGCTCGGTATAGCCGACAAAATTAGTCGCACCGTCAAGCTTTATCGCATCATTGTAATCGATGCCGAAACTACTGGCTTGTTGTGCGCGTAGGCGCTGCGCAGCCATTGCCACCTCAAAACCTTGTTGGTCGATTTCAAAGCCACGTTCACGCGCAATATCGGCAGTCAAGTCAGCTGGGAACCCGTAGGTATCATATAGTTTAAACACCAAATCACCGCCAATAATCTTACCTTCGATCTTTGACAAGGCTTCATCAAGAATTAATAAGCCGCGATCTAACGTGCGAGCAAACTGTTCTTCTTCCGCTTTAAGCATCTTAACAATTATCGCCTTATGCTTGGCCAATTCAGGGTAAGCTTCACCCATTTGTACAATCAGTTCATCTAGCAATTTATAGAAGAACAACCCGTTAGCGCCTAGGCTATTGCCATGGCGTACGGCGCGACGAATGATCCGGCGTAATACATAGCCACGACCTTCATTAGACGGCATCACACCATCGGCAATCAAGAAAGCGCATGAACGAATATGATCGGCGATCACACGTAGCGACTTGCTGTTTAAGTCTTGCGTGCCAATAATAGTCGCTGCAGACTTGATCAATCCTTGAAAGATATCTATTTCATAGTTCGAATGAACGCCTTGCATAATTGCGGCAATACGTTCCAGCCCCATGCCGGTATCTACTGAAGGTTTAGGGAGGTTCTCCATGGTGCCGTCGCTCTGACGATTGTATTGCATGAATACCAGATTCCAGATCTCGATATAGCGATCGCCATCTTCTTCAGGGGTGCCCGGAGGGCCACCTGGTACATCTTCACCGTGATCGAAAAATATTTCAGTACACGGGCCACAAGGACCAGTGTCGCCCATTGACCAGAAGTTATCTTTAGCGCCGATACGTGATAGACACTCAGGATTAACCCCAATCTCATTAAGCCAAATATCCTCAGCTTCCTGATCATCTTCAAATACAGTGATCCAGAGCTTTTCCTTAGGTAATTTAAGTTCAACCGTTAAGAAGTTCCAGGCATATTGAATCGCTTCGCGCTTAAAATAGTCGCCGAAACTAAAGTTACCTAACATCTCAAAGAACGTATGATGACGAGCAGTATAGCCAACATTTTCCAAATCATTATGCTTGCCGCCTGCGCGCACACAACGCTGCGAAGACGTGGCACGGTTATAGGCGCGCTTGTCGGTACCTAGAAACACATCTTTAAATGGCACCATACCCGCATTGGTAAATAATAGTGTTGCATCATTTCCAGGCACTAACGAGCTACTATCAACAATTTTATGCTGCTGATTTTGATAATACGCTAAGAAAGCGCTTCGTATTTGGGCGGTCGTCATCTGCATAGGTTTTTCCTAAATCGAAATTCTAGTTCACAAAAATATGGCAGTATTATACGGGGTCAGGTGGCCATTGAGCTAGTCATTGCGTTAAATATCTGTGAATTTATGGCCGATTTTGATGAGGTTTACCCGTTATATCACTTCGCTATTTGACCATTGCGCGTATCAATAATTGATTTTTTTGCTGCTAGCGTCTTTATTTTGGAGTAAACGGTAGGTGTTAGAGCGGCATTAAAAATCGTGAAAACCTTTGCCGCTGACATGCTTTTACAAGGCGGTTAGTGCCAATAAATATTTAGGGTGAAAGGACAATTCTTTGGCCTCGTTCGCTTGGTTTTATACTGACCTAACCTTGATGCGCCTTAGTACGTATCACCATCTCAGCATAACTAATAGGCGTGAGGTAATCATTGCTAATGCAATAACAATGTCTGTTGCGGCTTGGCCAACTGGCGTTTTTGAGTTTTGAGTTTTAACGGGGGGACTTGCAAAAAGATAGCAACCCAATGGCTGCTATCTCTATTTCTTTATCTATTGCTAATATTTAGCAAAGATCTAACTATTCTTTTTCTTGAGCTAACGGTTCTTCGTCAGGCGTATCCGTTGGCTTTATTAGCAGCGCATCACGCAATAGCTTCTCAATTTCATCAGAAATTTCAGGGTTTTCTTTCAAAAACTTAATGCTATTGGCCTTACCTTGACCAATCTTGCTGCCTTTGTAGCTATACCAAGCGCCAGCTTTTTCGACCAACTTCTCTTTAACGCCCCAGTCAATCAATTCACCGTACTTAGAGGTACCTTCACCGTATAATATTTGGAATTCAGCTTGCTTAAATGGCGGAGATACTTTGTTTTTAACTACTTTAACGCGCGTTTCATTACCCACGATTTCGTCACCGCTTTTAACCGCACCGATACGGCGGATATCCAAGCGAACCGAAGCATAGAACTTCAGTGCGTTACCGCCAGTAGTCGTTTCTGGATTGCCAAACATTACCCCGATTTTCATCCGGATTTGGTTGATGAAAATAACCAAAGTATTTGAACGCTTAATATTGGCAGTTAACTTACGCAGTGCCTGTGACATTAAGCGTGCCTGCAGACCCATGTGTGAATCCCCCATATCCCCTTCTATTTCAGCACGAGGTGTCAAGGCTGCAACCGAGTCAATAATGATCACATCGACAGCACCTGAGCGAGTCAACATATCTACAATTTCTAATGCTTGCTCACCGGTGTCTGGCTGAGAAACTAATAGCTGATTGATATCTACGCCAAGTTTAGTCGCATAAATTGGGTCAAGTGCATGTTCAGCATCGACGAACGCGCAAACTTTGCCCTTTTTCTGTGCTTCAGCAATAACCTGCAGGGTCAACGTTGTTTTACCTGATGACTCAGGACCATAGATTTCAACCACGCGGCCCATTGGTAGTCCGCCTATGCCTAACGCAATATCAAGACCGAGTGAACCGGTTGAAACAGATTCAATATCAAGCGAGGTAGCGTCACCAAGGCGCATGATAGAACCTTTACCAAATTGTTTTTCTATTTGACCTAATGCTGCGTCTAACGCTTTTGATTTATTGCTGTCCATGAGTGCTCCAATGCAAACCGATGAGATAATTTATGCCTTCAGTATACTGTATAGTCATACAGTGGCAAGTGTCTTTTTTAATTATTTTTATTAAATACCGTTAAAGCCTTGTCGCAGGTGATTATTACGCTAATCATACTTCCCGTTTGCTAGCTGATCACGTATCCTTAGCCAGTACTTTTTATTGGAATTGATCGCCTAATTATGGAAACTCCCATCCTAACCCCGGAAAACGCCGCTTCTCATACGCCGATGATGCAGCAGTATTTAAAATTGAAGTCTGAACACCCGGACATTCTATTATTTTATCGCATGGGTGATTTCTATGAGTTGTTTTATGGTGACGCCAAGCGTGCCTCGCAATTACTCGATATTTCTTTAACGGCGCGTGGCAAGAGTGGCGGCAATGCCATTCCGATGGCGGGTATTCCCTACCATGCTGCCGATAACTACCTGGCTAAACTGGTTAATATGGGCGAATCTGTCGCTATATGTGAGCAAGTTGGCGATCCTGCAACCAGCAAAGGACCAGTCGATCGCAAAGTCGTAAGAATTGTTACGCCAGGTACTATTACCGATGAAGCGTTATTAAGTGATCGCCGTGATAATATTGTCGCCTGTATCTATGAGCACAAATCGATCTTCGGCCTTGCCACGCTCGATGTCGCCAGCGGCGAATTTAACATTAGCGAATTAACCACCACCGAGCAGTTCGAGTCGGAGTTGCATCGTACCAATCCTGCAGAAATTCTCTATATGGAGCAATGGTCAAACCTTGATTTGCTCGGTAAGCGTAGCGGTTTACGTGCCTGCCCACCTTGGGATTTCGAATTAAGTACCGCATTGGACTTGTTAAACCGACAATTTAAGACTGACTCGTTGCAAGGCTTTGGCGTTGAAGAAGCTAAAGTGGGTTTAGTGGCCGCTGGGTGCTTGATGCAATATGTTAACGATACCCAGCGTGTTTCGTTGCCACAGATCCGATTGATCAAACTAACTAATCAAAATAACTGCATTATTTTGGATGCGGCGACCCGCCGCAACCTAGAGTTAACCCAAAATATTTCAGGCGGCTGGGACAACACCCTAATGTCGGTGCTGGATAAAACGGCTACCGCGATGGGCTCACGTTTGCTCCAGCGCTGGATCCATCAACCTTCGCGCGATCATCATCTGATTGGTCAGCGCCACAGCGCCATCGCATCATTTATCGAGCAGCAAAACATTGAATCTGTCCATGATCTACTGCGAAGTGTTGGTGATATAGAGCGAGTACTAGGGCGGATCGCGCTGCGCTCAGCACGTCCGAGAGACTTCGCCAAACTGCGCAATACACTCGCGCTCTTACCAAGCTGCCAAGCATTACTCGCCGAGAATGCTCAATGTGAACGACTAGGGCAGTTAGCTAAAGAGGTATCTTTATACCCGGAGCTACATCAACTGTTGCAAGACGCTATCGTTGAGAATCCGCCAACATTAATTAGAGATGGCGGCGTTATTGCTCCCGGTTATCATCAAGAGCTCGACCAATGGCGCGAGTTAAGTAAAGGTGCTACCGACTATTTAGCCCAACTAGAGATACGCGAGCGCGAGAGCACCGGCCTATCCTCATTAAAAGTTGGCTATAATCGCGTACACGGTTACTACATCGAAATTAGCAAAGGCCAAGCCGATCAGGCGCCTGCCAGCTACGTACGCCGTCAAACCTTAAAAAATAACGAACGTTTCATTATTCCTGAATTAAAAGAGCACGAAGATAAGGTACTCTCAAGCCAAGGCAAGGCGTTAGCGCTAGAAAAACAGCTCTACGAAGCGCTGTTTGAGCAGCTGATACCTCAACTGGCACAGCTTCAACGTACATCCAGTGCCCTATCGCAACTTGATGTATTAAGTAACTTTGCCCAGCGCGCCGAAGAATTTAACTATTATCCGCCAAGCTTCCATCAAGGAATAGGTATCGAGCTCAATGAAGCGCGTCACCCTGTGGTTGAGCAAGTGATGTCTGATCCCTTCATAAGCAACCCTGTACAATTAAATAGCCAGCGTCAAATGCTAGTAATTACCGGTCCCAATATGGGCGGTAAATCAACTTACATGCGTCAAACGGCACTTATTTGTCTGATGGCGCACATTGGCAGCTATGTACCGGCGAGTCGCGCGCATATTGGTAATATAGATCGCATATTTACCCGTATCGGTGCCTCGGATGATCTGGCCAGTGGCCGCTCTACCTTCATGGTTGAAATGACCGAAACCGCCAACATTTTGCACAATGCAACCGAGCATAGTTTAGTCTTAATGGATGAGATTGGCCGCGGCACTAGCACCTTTGACGGTTTGTCGTTAGCTTGGGCGAGCGCTCATTATTTGGCAACGAAAACAAAATCCTTAACCCTCTTTGCCACCCATTATTTTGAACTCACGCAGTTATCGGAACAATTACCACAGATGGTCAACGTGCATTTAGATGCGATTGAGCACGATGATAACATCGCCTTCCTACATCATGTTGAGGAAGGAGCTGCCAATAAGAGTTATGGTATTCAGGTGGCTAAACTTGCTGGTATTCCAAGCGTTGTCACTCAGATTGCCAAGGCCAAATTAGCCGAATTGGAGATCATGGGGCAGAGTAAAGGTAACGCCCCAGCCCTGTTACCAACGATCATTGAGCATTCGCCCAATGAACAAACGATTGAGCGGCTCAAGGGCATAGATCCTGATGAGCTTAGTCCCAAACAAGCGCTAGAGTTGATTTATGCCTTGAAGAGTCAGCTAGTGTAATTGTCATCACTGCGACATCCAGAACATGAAAAAACCTCGATTGAGTCGCATGACTCAATCGAGGTTTTTATGACACGCCCTATTAAACTAGCTGCCCGCAGGGAACAAGGTCTCTATAGACAGCCCTTGGCTAGTAAGGATATCTTGCATACGCTTTAACGCTTCCACTTGAATTTGACGTACGCGCTCACGGGTTAAGCCGATTTCGCGGCCAACAACTTCTAAGGTTGAAGGCTCATGACCTAATAGGCCGAAACGACGTGCTAGCACTTCACGCTGCTTAGTATTTAGCTCGTTTAACCAGCGTACCAAGCTATTATTAATATCGGCGTTCATGTTCGTGACTTCTGGCGCATAATGGTCGCCAGCGGCAATCACATCGAGTAAACCTTTATCGTTGCTATCGCTAATTGCATTGTCCACCGAACTAATTTTTTCGTTAAGCTTTAGCATCTTGCTCACATCTGCCACTGGCTTGTCTAGCTTACGAGCAATATCGTCGGCAGTAGGCTCATGATCAAGCTCTTGAGCTAATTCACGAGCGGTGCGTAAATAGATATTTAATTCTTTGACCACATGGATTGGTAGGCGAATAGTACGGGTTTGATTCATGATAGCGCGTTCAATCGTCTGTCTAATCCACCAGGTGGCGTAAGTAGAAAATCTAAAGCCTCGTTCTGGATCAAATTTTTCCACCGCACGAATTAGTCCTAAATTACCTTCTTCGATAAGATCTAATAGCGCTAAACCACGATTGAGGTAACGGCGAGATATTTTAACCACCAGACGCAAATTACTTTCGATCATGCGACGACGAGCCGCGGCATCACCACGCAATGATAATCTTGAGTAGTAAACTTCTTCTTCTGCGGTGAGTAGCGGTGAAAAACCAATTTCACTTAAATAGATTTGAGTTGCGTCTAAATTTAAAGATTTTTCAGATTCAACAACGTTTGAACATGCTTGATTAGCGTTAGTAGCTTTGCGTCCCATAATATTCTTCCTTAATAATCTACGGCCGGTGCCGAGACTAATTCCTTAGTGATGAGTTATCGTTTAGGAAGATAATTTGCTGGGTTGACAGATTTCCCGCGGAAGCGTATTTCAAAATGGAGCTGAACCGTCTTAGATTCTGTTTTCCCCATCTTGGCAACTAGCTGCCCTTGTTTAATCTGCTGCTGTTCCTTGACAAAAAGTTTATCATTGTGAGCATAAGCACTTAAGAAGTCATCATTGTGTTTAATGATGATTAATTTGCCATAACCTTTCAGTGCGCTGCCTGCATAAACCACTTTGCCTGCGGCGGAAGCAATAATATTACTTCCTTTCAATCCAGCTATATCTATCCCTTTATTCCCCTGCGTATTTGCAGAGTACACCGATACTACGCGCCCTTTAGCTGGCCAAATCCATTTAGAGATTTTTTTAGCTTTGACACCTACCTGCGAAACCTTATAACGTTTTTTCGTTGGTTTCTCAGTGGAGCGCTTTGGCTTAATTACAGGTTTAGAATACGTGGCTTTTTTTTGACTATCAAGCTTTTTTTGCCATTTTTTTGACACTTGGGTTTTTTTGACTATTTTAGTAGGTTGAGTTTTGTGTTTAAGGTTGAGCCACATACCGGGATAAATCGTATAGGGCTTTTTTATATTATTGTTGTATGCCAGTGACTTATGGGTTACTCCAGCCGAAAAAGCGATGGAAAACAGCGTATCCCCTTTTTTGACTCGATAGCGCGATGCGCTAATTTTCGGACGGTCATGTTTTTTTGACACATTTGAGATAGAGGAGACAGGAGCTGGCCCAGATGGCGACGCACAACTGGCTAAGACGCCGATAATAATCGACACCTTTAAAATAGCTAGCCATGCTCCTTTATTCATCAATAGTTACTTATATATTAGCAATAGGATGACGATAATCGCGATAACGCCCCAGCCTAACGCATCGACCCACCGACGCAATTTAGCCTCCATCGTAGCGCCGCCCCACTTCATTAGCCCTGCAACGAGGAAAAAGCGCATACCACGGCCAATAAAGGATACCAGCATAAAGGGTAAAAAAAGCATCCCCATCATACCTGCAGTAATGGTAAATACTTTATAGGGAACAGGAGTAAAACTAGCGATAAAGATGACCCAGATCCCATAATCAACAAACCAAGCTTCGGCGGTGGCCAATTTACTCTGGTAGCCAACAGATTCCACCAGCGGTATCACGACACTGTCATACATCGCATAGCCAAGGTAATAGCCGATGGCGCCACCAATAACGGAACACGCTGTTGCAATAAATGCGTAGCGCCATGCCAATTGCGGCTTAGCTAGCGACATGGGGGCAAGCATGACATCAACAGGTACCGGAAAAAAAACAGATTCAGCAAAACTCATTAAGCCCAAATAATAGGCCGAAAATTTATGGCGAGCGACACGCATCGCCCAATCGTACAACGGGGTAAATATTTTCAACAAAACTCTCCGGCGAATAACCGCACAAACATAACAGGGATAAATATTTTCAAACAAACTCTCCGGCTAAAGTGACCGCACAAATTTAACCAGGGATAAATATTTTCAAACAAACTCTCTGGCTAAAGTAACCGTACAAATTTAACCAGGGATAAATGTTTTCAAACAAACTCTCTGGCTAAAGTAACCGTACAAATTTAACCAGGGATAAATATTTTCAAACAAACAAACGCTCTGGCTAAAGTAACCGTACAAATTTAACCAGGGATAAATATTTTTCAAACAAACAAACGCTCTGGCTAAAGTAACCGCACAATTTAACCAAGCAATTCAACTCAATTCAGCAAAGCTCTCCGGCTAATAACGGAACAAATTTAACGGCTTCGACTTGCTGTTGGCTAAAACGTTCCCCTTCACGAGTAATTAGCATCAATGTTTGTTGGCTAGTCCCCACTGGAATTATCATTTGGCCGCCATCGCGCAACTGCATCAGTAAGTCGGTGGGGATTTTATCCGGTGCCGCCGTCACCATAATAGCGTCAAATGGCCCTTTCGATTGCCATCCCTGCCAACCATCACCGTGCTTCATGGCGACGTTATGCAGATCCATAAGTCTTAATCGACGTTTTGCCACGCGTTGCAATGCTTTGATTCGTTCGACCGTATAGACATGTTCTACCAATTGAGCCAATATCGCACATTGATACCCCGAGCCAGTGCCAATCTCCAAGACATTGCTCAGAGGCCCGTTTGCGAGCAATAATTGGGTCATCTTGGCCACGATATAAGGTTGAGAAATCGTCTGACCATGGCCAATTGGTAGGGCTGTGTTCTCATAAGCCTTGTATTCAAGTGCTTGATCGATAAACAACTGCCGTGGTGTGGTCGAGATTGCCTGCAATACCGCTTGATCAGTTATCCCTTCTTTGATCAAACGCTGTGCTAAGCGCTGGCCATTTAACGACGGTTTTACCGCAGAGTTCATAGTTGGTTCGCCCATTGCGTTAGTTTTTCGATGCGGTGATGTGCGGTTAAATCGACCGTGATCGGGGTGATCGACACATACCCATTAGCAATCGCATGGAAATCGGTGCCTGGACCGGCATCGTCCTCTTTGGCTAATGGCCCAACCCAATAAATGTCACGACCGCCCGGATCTTGTGTCTTTACCATCGAAGTCGCGCGATGACGAGCGCCGAGTCTGGTCACCTTTATGCCCTTGATCTCTGCAAGTGGTAAATCAGGCACATTAACATTAAGAATTTGATTAGCCGGCAGCGGGCATTGTTTTAAATGCGAAACAATTTTATTGGCATAAAAACCAGCACTGTCGTAGTGCTTAAGATCCTTACCCGCCAATGACATGGCCACCGAAGGTAATCCCATATAACGTCCTTCCATGGCAGCTGCAACTGTGCCCGAGTAAATAACATCGTCCCCTAGGTTGCCCCCGGCATTAATTCCAGTGACCACCAGTTGCGGATCATTGTTAAGCAGCATATTAATCGCCAAATGCACACAGTCGGTCGGCGTCCCATTGACTGAAATAAAACCGTTGTCCATGGTGGTGGTACGTAGCGGGTTTTGCAAGGTTAAGGAACTACTTGCCGCGCTGCAATTACGATCGGGGGCCACCACGGTTAGCGAATTTTTTTGGTCTTTTAATGCATTGTATAGCGCCTCAATGCCCGGCGCATGTACGCCATCATCATTACTAATTAGAATATTCACAGCTTTCCCTTAAGTCCATAGTTAGTAATTAGTGCATTAAACCGATCTATTAACGCACTATCAATATCCGGCGCATATACGTTATTATCATTACTCATTAGAATATTCACGACCCTTCCTTATATACCAGACTAGCGTCAGTTATTATCGCCAATTCGCGCATCACGCTGGTTGCATAACAACCTGCAGGCAGACTAAAACTAAGCATTAGACCCGACTCATTAAACTGCCAACTCATGTGGCTAGGTAATAATAGTAGCGCACGTCGCTCATGTTTTAAACCATGAGCGATTAAGCCAGCACATAACTGGGGCTGTTTGGAAAGTATTTCCGATTCAAAGGCTAAGGCCACATCGTGATTTTTATCTCCCTTGCCAAATAAGGGCGCACTGAGCACAATATCTTGCTCATCAAAGCGGCTTAATATTTGCTGATCGATGACCTCTGGGGTAAAACCCGCTTTGGAGCCATTTAACATGAAGGCATCGCCCGCTAATGGTGCCAGATGCTTGCTTTGGCTAATCCGTTCACTCACCACATCATTAAACAACAACGAGCGGGCCGCTGAGAGGTAGATTGAACGTTTATCACGATTCTTGACTTTTGTGCCGCCAAACATCTCAAGCGCCGCGGCAATGTTATTGCCATGATGACCGAAGCGTTGCAGGCCAAAGTAGTTTGGCACACCGCTTTTTTCGATATCACTCAATCGCTGCTCAAGTTGTGGGCTAGCTTCCAAGCCACGTACAAGCAGCTTGAATTGGTTGCCTTTAAGTGCACCGCGGCGCAACTTTTTACTATTACGCTGAGCATTCAATACGGTAAGTTGGTCAGTTTCTAATAGGTTTAATGCCGGTGATTGTTGACCGGGCAATTGCACACTAAAGGTTTGTCTGGTCACCCCGTGGCGATCCTTAAGACCCGCAAAACTAACATCGCGCACCGGCACATTGGCCCAAATCCCAATCATCTTGACCACAGCAGTCGTATTTAGTCCACGCTTTTCAATCGTGATAAATAGATGTTCACCCTCGCCATCGGGCTCGTAGCCGAGCTCTTCGCATACCAGAAAATCTTCGGGTTCGGTTTTTATGATGCCGCGACAAGTCGGCTCACCGTGTAAATATTGCCATTGTGGTAAAGACACTAGCGACTCTCCTTGGCTAGGAGTAGTACCACGGCATGGGCTGATATGCCCTCTTTACGCCCGACGTAGCCAAGCTTTTCAGTCGTGGTCGCCTTGACATTAACCTGGCTTATATCGCAGCTTAAATCAGCGGCAATAATCTCTCGCATGCTTTCAATATGCTGTGCCATGCGTGGTGCCTGTGCCACGATGGTAAGATCAAGATTACCTAAGCCGTAGCCCTTGTCTGTGATCAATTGCCACACATGGCGTAGTAAAATCCGTGAATCGATGCCGCTAAACTCATCATCGGTATCAGGAAAGTGATGACCGATATCTCCCATCGCGCAGGCGCCTAATAACGCGTCGCACAAGGCATGTAGCGCGACATCACCATCAGAATGGGCAAGTAAGCCCTGTTGGTAGTCAATTTTTATCCCGGCGATGGTCACAGGACCTTCACCGCCGAATTTATGTACGTCAAAACCATGTCCAATTCGGATCATCTCGATTCTCCTGTAATACGCTGTTGCGCCGTTAAAAACAGCGTCGCTAGCTGCAAGTCTTCTGGCCTGGTTACTTTAATATTGTCATTGCGTCCGGGGACTAATAATACCGGATGGTTAGCCCATTCCATCGCCGATGCTTCATCGGTGATATTCACTCCTTGGTCTAACGCGGCCGTTAATACATGCTGTAGCAAGGGTAAATCGAAAAGCTGTGGGGTTAACGCATGAAAGAGTCGTTCTCTCTCTACCGTATGGTCAATACATTGATTACCCGCGGCGCGTTTCATGGTGTCGCGCACCTCACTGGCTAAAATAGCGCCCACCCCCTCTTTTTGCATTTCGATAAGCAGGTCTAAGTCAGCAACTGTTAAGCACGGACGCGCTGCGTCGTGCACTAATACTCGCCCATGTTGGGGTAACACCTTTAGACCACATAACACCGAGTCGGCTCGCTCTGCGCCGCCAACCACCACGCAAATTTTAGGATGTTTAGCGATAGCTAATTGCTCAAACCAACGATCGCGTGGGCTTAATACAACAACAACTCGCTCGATCTGCTGGTGATTAACCAAGGTTTCAAGCGAATAATGAATGATCGGCAGCTGATTGATTTGTAAATACTGTTTGGGAATTTCACTGCCCATGCGCTTCCCGATGCCTGCGGCGGGTACGACAGCGTATAAAGGATTAGATGACAAATGATTCTCTTTAATTTTAATATTTAGCGCCCCTGATGCTTGCAAACAGGGACCTTGTACCAGTTATGTTAACTCTGAGATTATTCTACAAAACGATAGAAGACTTCATCGTTTTTAATCAGGCCCAGTTGATTTCGGGCACGCTCTTCGATCGCATCGAGGCCATTTTTTAGATCAGCAATCTCTTTATATTGCAGCTTATTTTTTTGCGCTAACATTCGATTTGCCTCAATTTGTACGGCAATATCTTGTTTAAGCTGTAAATAGTCTGGCCAACTATTTTTTCCAGTCCATAAGCGTTGCTGCAATAAGAACAACAAAACAACGAGAATAGTGCTAAACCATTTCATCATATTTTCTCTAAAAAACGATCGACAAGCAGATCAATTTCCCATTCTATCAGGCAAATAAATTTATGTAAGCCAAAAGCTCTGTTAAAATAGCGCAATTAAAGTCAACGCAACAATTTAGGATGATCAGTTTATGAGAGACAATGACTCGGTATTAGTTTTTTCCACCGATGGCGGACGCATAAAAGCAAGCGATGATGAGCCAACGCTGCCCCAAGGTGATGGTATTGTTCGCTTAAAACGCGAAACCAAGGGTCGCAAAGGTAAAGGTGTGGTGACCGTTAATGGTCTATTACTCGACACTAAAGCGTTGAAGGCGTTAGGAAAAGATCTTAAAAAGCTTTGCGGTTGCGGCGGAGCAGTTAAAGATGGCATTATAGAAGTTCAAGGAGATCAACGCGATATAATTAAAACATTCCTTGAGAAAAAGGGATTTACAGTTAAATTATCCGGCGGTTAGCCAACAACAGGAAGTACTAATACCATGCAAAGCCTGCAAAACCATTTTCTTATTGCGATGCCCAGTCTCGATGACCCTTACTTCAAACGTAGTGTGGTATTTATCTGCGAGCATGACGATGATGGCGCGATGGGGATTATTATCAATCAGCCGATTTCCCAGCTTAGTGTTAGCCAACTGCTCGACAAGTTAGAGATGCCTAACCAAGATACCGGGAGCAACCCGATGAACCAGCAGGTACTTAATGGCGGACCGATGAGCCAAGATCGCGGTTTTATTCTCCATACTCCGCAACAGCTTTGGGCGAGCAGCGCATTGCTAGCACCAGATATTATGCTGACAACGTCCAAAGACATTTTGCAAGTGCTAGGCAGTGAAGACGCACCATCACAATACCTAATAACCTTGGGTTACGCAGGATGGTCGCCGGGACAACTAGAACAAGAAATCATCGACAACGCTTGGTTAACCATAGAGGCCGACCCAAAAATATTATTCGATACCGCTATTGAAGATCGTTGGCAGCAGGCCACCAAACAATTAGGCTTTGATATCTGGCAACTAACCTCGCAGAGTGGTCATAGCTAGTCTTGTCCTTAATGAAAGAAAGAGAATTTAAATGAGTTGTATCATCGCCTTTGATTATGGCGTTAAAAGTATCGGCGTCGCCGTCGGTCAACAAATAACCGGCACCGCCAGCCCCCTAGCGGCGATAAAGGCTGATAATGGCATCCCCAACTGGGATACCCTAGCGACCTTATTTAAAGAATGGCAACCAAGCCAAATCATTGTCGGCTTCCCTACCAATATGGATGGCAGCGAGCAACCAATGACCGCTCGAGCGCGCAAATTTTCGCGACGTCTCCATGCTAAATTTTCCATTCCGACACAAGGTCACGATGAGCGACTAACGACGGTAGCTGCCAAGGAGCGGTTGTTCGAATTGGGTGGTTTTAAGAAGTTAAGCAAAGGAAAAGTCGATAGTGTATCGGCTGTACTTATCTTAGAAAGTTGGTTTGAACAACAGTTTTAGCCTTTTGAGCTGTTAGGGCGATTGAAATCTTCGCGTTTTTAACATAGTTTAAATACTCTTTGGTTAACCACAATGTATTGGCTTACATGGCGCGTAGTAAACTATGTTAAAAGATATCAAGATCACCAGGAAATTCCCTTTAGTGATGATAACCTTGGCGTTGCTATCGGCAATCGCCACCGGGGTGATTGCCTTTATCAATACCAATGACAGCATGAAATTAGCGGCACAAAATAAGTTAATCGCACTGTTAGAGTCACGAAAATCTTCCTTAGAACAATATTTTGCCAACATTGAGCATGATATTAAATTTCGGCGCTGTTGTAGCTAATTGTTGTCTATACTCAATAGTGAGATTAACTTATTGAAGGTATTGGTAATGAATACTAAATCATTTGTAAATAAGCTTAACCGGATAACGAAACAACTTTCCT
>Ga0105356_10001661_pt1 | contig 22168 bp, 21 predicted proteins | sample GOMGulsemesocosm_3_FD_83502 | JGI IMG/M metagenome (GOLD analysis project Ga0105356, IMG submission 83502) | Methane-oxidizing microbial communities from mesocosms in the Gulf of Mexico - GOM9D Gulf of Mexico | ecosystem: Environmental > Aquatic > Marine > Cold seeps | place: Gulf of Mexico... | reverse complement strand
TTCTATTCCCATTTTAAAGCTCCTTTTTTCCATGCATACATTAAACCCAATCCAAGAATTATAAGAAAGATAAGTATTTCATAAAAAGCGATAGCTCCTAAGCTTTTAAAAGCTACAGCCCAAGGCACTAAAAAGGCCACTTCAACATCAAATACTAAAAATAAAATTGCAAATAAATAATAACCAACTTTAAACTGAACCCAGGTTGGTCCTTTGGTTACCATCCCACTTTCATAGGGTTCTCTTTTTTGAGGATTGTCTGATTTATGTGATATTAAATTAGATAAGAAATTTGCACCAGCAACCATGACCACTCCTGCAATTAAAAATACTATGATAGCTTCAGATCCCATATTTTATTACTTTAACAATCTATAAATACTAAACTCTAAATCGCAAATCTCAACCACATACTAGGTTGGAATGTCACTCAACTTCATAAACATCCCCCGAGAAAAATAAATCATCGGTTTTTATAAATTTTGAATTCGCTTTAACTTCAAGCGTTTGAGCTCTTTTTCGTTCTTCAAAGGTTACATCATCAAAACTTCTAATAATTCCAGTCACAACTGGATATTCCAATCTCACCAGCATTTGGTGTAAAGTTGGATCTTGTTCTTTGGCATCATGAACAATAATATCTTTTTCAGTTATTCCTTTTTCACCTATAGTTACAACTTCAAGTTTTAAGCCGTTTAATACAATTCCTTTATCTCGTTCTTTACCAAAAACCATTGGCTTACCATGTTCTACAAACATTTGCATATCAGCTCGAACAGCCTTATCTGTAAATTTCGTAAAGCATCCATCGTTAAATATTGGGCAATTTTGTAATACTTCTACTAGGGAAGTCCCTTTAAATTTTTCAGATTCAATAAATATTTGAGTCATTTCTTTTGGTGTATTCCCTCCTATTCTTGCAAAAAATCGCGCCTGAGCACCAATTGCCAATTCTCCAGGGGAGAATGGTGGTTGTGTATTACCATATGGGGAAGACTTCGTTTTTTGCCCTACTAATGATGTTGGTGAAAATTGACCTTTTGTTAAGCCATAAATTTCATTGTTAAATAAAATAATATTTAGGTTGACATTTCTACGTAATACATGAATAAAATGGTTTCCTCCAATGGCCATAGAATCTCCATCTCCAGTTATTACCCATACACTTAAGTTGGGGTTTGCAAGTTTGACTCCTGTTGCTATTGCTGGGGCTCTACCATGAATACTATGCATACCATAAGTATCCATATAATATGGAAAGCGTGAAGAACATCCAATTCCTGAAATAAATACAACTTCTTCTTTTTTAACTCCCATTTCTGGCAATGCTTTTTGCATTGCACGTAAAATAACATAGTCATCACAACCTGGACACCATCTTACTTCCTGATCACTCGCAAAATCCTTAAATGTATATTCTTTAACAGCTGTAGTTTCCATAATTACTTTACTAAATGTTTAAATTTCTGAATCAGTTCGCTATTCCCAAATGGTAACCCTTGTACTTTATTATGTTGTAAAAACTCGTATCCATTAAAGTTTATTTTTAAAACTTTAGCAAATTGACCGTTATTTAATTCACAGACAATAATTTTTTTGAAACGTTTTAATATATCTTCTGTATTTTTAGGTAATGGGTTGATATAATTAAAGTGGGCAAAACCAATATTTTTATAACCGTCCTCATTAATTTGCTTGACTGCTGAGTGTAACGACCCATAAGTACCACCCCATCCAACTACAAGGAGATCACCATCATCAGCAAACTCAGTAGTTAAATCAGGAATATAATTTTGAACCCGTTTTATTTTTTCAGATCTTATATTGATCATATATTCATGATTTTCTGGAACATAAGATACATTTCCACTTATTCTATCTTTTTCCAATCCTCCAACTCTATGCTCTAATCCTGGAGTTCCTGGAATTGCCCAATTACGAGCTAAAGTGTCTTCATTCCTGTCATAGGCATGCCAATTTTCTTTAGCTTCTTTTACTTTATGATTATTGATTTTAGGCATATTTTCAACGGATTGAATTTTCCATGGCGCGGAACCATTGGCTATATACCCATCTGTTAATAATATAACAGGTGTCATATGTTCAAGTGTAAGTTTTGCTGCTTCATAAGCATAATCAAAACAATTAGCAGGTGTACTTGCTGCAAGCACAATTACTGGACTCTCTCCATTTCTACCATAAAGACATTGCAATAAATCAGACTGTTCTGTTTTTGTTGGTAAGCCAGTTGAAGGCCCACCTCGTTGCACATTGACAACAACTAATGGCAATTCAATCATCATAGCCAAACCTAATGCTTCACCTTTTAACGCAAGACCAGGTCCAGAGGTTGTTGTTATCGCCAAGTCCCCAGCAAATGATGCTCCTATAGCCGAGGTTATCCCTGCAATTTCATCTTCTGCTTGAAATGCTTTTACACCAAAATGTTTGTGCTTTACTAATTCATGTAATATATCTGTAGCTGGAGTAATTGGATATGATCCCAAAAACAATTCTAATCCAGATTTTTCGGCAGCAGCCAAAAAGCCCCAGGCAGTTGCCGTATTTCCCATAACTATTCTATAGGTACCAGGATCCATTTTTGCAGGTGAAATAGTATATGCATTTGGAATAAGCTCCAAGGTCTCTGCAAAATAAAACCCTGTATTTAAAACTTTGGTATTGGCCTCTATTAAATGTGGCTTAGACTTAAACTTTTTATTAAAAAACTCCACCGTATGATCTGTAGACCTGTCATACATCCAATACACCATGCCTAAAGCAAACATGTTTTTACTTCTCGTAATGCTCTTGTTATCTAAGCCCTGAACATCCTTTAAGGCTTCTTTAGTCAAAGAGGTCATAGTGACCTCAATTACTCTATAATTTTCAAGACTACCATCTTCCAATGGGTTAGACTCATATTGTGCTTTTTCAAGATTCTTTTTTGTAAACGCATCAGTATCTACTATAATAGTATGACCAGGTTTAACAGCATGTAAATTAGTTTTCAACCCCGCAGGATTCATAGCTACTAACAAGTCGACTTCATCTCCTGGTGTACTAATTTCTACACTTCCTATATGAACTTGAAATCCTGAAACCCCATAAAGGCTACCTTGAGGAGCTCTAATTTCGGCTGGATAATTAGGAAATGTTGCGATATCATTTCCAAACATTGCAGAGGTATCAGAAAATTGTGTTCCTGTAAGTTGCATTCCATCACCTGAATCACCAACAAATCTGATAATAACAGCTTCAATAATTTCAACTTCTGTTTTTTGTGCTACCTTAGAATCTATCATGGTTTGTGATAATTTAAAAATTTTAACTAAATTTATCAAAATTTGAGTATTCACTCAAAATATAAGTCGAATATAATTTTACTTTTTAACATGAAATATGACTTTTATCACCTTAAAGTTGCAAAATGAAAATTAAGTTTACAAATATTTACTTCTCTAAAAATAGATAAATTATGGCTATTATAATAACTGATGAATGTATTAATTGCGATGCTTGTGTTGCAGAATGTCCAAATAACGCTATTTATGAACCAGATCAAGCATGGGCTTATGCCGATGAAACAGCATTAAGTGGTATGGTTAACTTACCTCAAGGGGGAGAAGTCGATGCAGATGCTGAAAACGAACCAGTATCAGACGAGTTTTATTTTATTGTATCCGATAAATGTACAGAATGTAAAGGATTCCATGACGAACCACAGTGTGCAGCTGTTTGTCCCGTAGATTGTTGTGTTCCCGATGAAGATCATGAAGAATCTGAAGACACTTTATTGGAGAAAAAAGCATGGTTACACGGAGAATAATTTTTTTAAATTATTTACTTTTTTCACTACAAGTATCCGTTGAAATTATAATGCACTCATCTCGTTTCTATTTATTTTAGCACATTCAGGCACTTTTGTTTGTGAAACAATTCTGTTTTGCAAAAATGAAATGTCTTATTATAATCCAAAGAAAAATTCTTAGATACAATTATACTTTCTTATTTTATAATTCTTTAAAACATGTTTCACATTTACCTTAACTGATATATGTCATAGGCTAATAACTTTTCTGTCCATATTTTTAGATGACTAATAATGATCTCATTATAAATAAAGCACATCTATTATGGAAAGAGAATTTGAAAAACTCATTTGCGATGCAAACGAGGCCGTTGCGCGAGTTGCGCATAAAACAAATGAAATTTGCGCGATTTATCCAATTACTCCTGCCTCTCCAATGGGAGAACATGTGGATGTTTATAGCTCGAAAAATCAAAAAAATATCTGGAATAATATTCCAAGAATTATTGAATTGCAAAGTGAGGGTGGTGCAGCTGGTGCTGTACATGGTGCTTTACAAGCAGGAGGCTTAACCACAACATTTACAGCTTCTCAAGGATTGCTTTTAATGATCCCTAACATGTATAAAATAGCTGGAGAATTGTTACCTACGGTTATTCATGTAGCGGCAAGAACTGTTGCTACACATGCGCTTTCTATCTTTGGAGATCATTCTGATGTAATGGCGGCGAGACAAACAGGTTTTGCGATGTTATTTGGTAGTTCTGTACAAGAAGCTATGGATTTTGCTTTAATTTCTCAGGTTGCAACATTACAATCTAGAATTCCTTTTTTAAATATTTTTGATGGCTTTAGAACCTCGCATGAAATATCCAAAATAGATAGTATTCCTGATAGCATTATCAAATCAATGATGCCAGAAGACAAAATCATGGATCACAAAAAACGATCCTTAGACCCTGACAACCCTGTAATTAGAGGAACCTCTCAAAATCCAGATGTGTTTTTTCAAGCACGTGAAGCTGCCAATTTATTATATGAAAAAGTCCCAGAAATAGTCCAGGGAATCATGGATGATTTCTACAAACTTACTGGACGAAAATATAAATTATTTCAATATATAGGACACCCAGAAGCTGAACGTGTAATAATTATTATGGGCTCTGGTGAAGGAGCAGTAAGAGAAACAGTAAAGACTTTAGTCAATCAAAAAGAAAAAGTGGGAGCTCTATTTGTTCGCCTATTTAGACCCTTCTCCATAAGTGACTTTATTGAGGAACTCCCAAAAACTATTAAAAAAATTGCCGTTTTAGACAGAACCAAAGAACCTGGAAGTACTGGTGAACCTCTGTATTTAGATGTTGTTACTGCCTTTGCGGAAAGCAGAATGAAAATGCCCCTAATAGTAGGTGGTCGTTATGGTTTATCGTCAAAAGAATTTAATCCGGCAATGGTTAAAGGCATCTATGATGAACTTCTAAAAGCGACTCCAAAAAACCACTTTACCATTGGTATAAACGACGACATAAGTCACACAAGTCTTTCTTACAATACTGAATTTAAGATTAATAAAAAAACCATTAATTGTATGTTCTATGGTTTGGGCTCCGATGGAACTGTAGGTGCAAATAAAAACTCTATTAAAATTATTGGAGAGACAACAAATAATTACGTGCAAGGGTATTTTGTGTACGATTCAAAAAAAGCAGGTGCTCAAACCATATCACATTTACGCTTTGGACCAGAGCCTATTTTTTCTTCCTACTTAATAAATAGTGCCGATTTCATTGCATGTCATCAATTTAATTTTATTGAAAAATACCAGCTCCTAAAAAAAATGAAAAAAGGAGGGACTTTTTTATTAAATGCTCCCTATTCAAAAACTAAAATCTGGGATATTTTACCACAAATAATACAGGAAGAAATTATAGATAAAGAATTAAATTTCTATGTTATTGATGCCTCTAAAGTCGCCCAAGAAGCTAAATTAGGTAAGCGAACCAATACGATATTACAAACATGTTTCTTTGCAATTTCTGGAATTTTACCAAAAGATGAGGCTATTGAAAAAATTAAAAATGCCATCAAAAAAACATATTCACACAAAGGGAATAATGTTGTAAATATGAATTTCAATGCTGTGGATAAAACATTAGATAATCTACATCAAGTATCCTATTCAAAAAGAATAACAAATTATAATCAGTTGAAACCAATTATGACTGGAAATCCTGATCCTTTTGTAAAAGAAGTTTTAGGAATGATTTTAGCAGGCAATGGTAACGAGCTTCCAGTAAGTGCCTTTCCTATTGATGGTACCTTCCCCACTGGAACATCTCAGTATGAAAAGCGAGGCATAGCAGATATTATCCCCGTTTGGGATGATGAAAATTTATGTACGCAATGTAATAAATGTGTTGCAATATGTCCGCATGCAGCAATAAGAGCAAAAGTTGTTTCTAATAGCAGCTTATTAGATGCACCATCATCCTTAAAAACTGTTCCTGCTAAAGGAAGACCTTTCACAAGTAAAACCGAATCATATATATTACAAGTGTCTCCTGAAGATTGTACAGGATGTGATTTGTGCGTTGCAGTTTGTCCTGCAGTGAGAAAAGACATAGAAAATTTCAAAGCTATTAACATGAAGAGAAAAATTGATGTTGATAAGGAGGAAAATATTAATTGGGACTATTTTGTAAAATTACCTGATTACGATCGTACTGCTTTACAAATCACAAACATTAAAGGATCTCAATTTCTAGAACCATTATTTGAATTTTCTGGAGCATGTTCTGGCTGTGGAGAAACACCTTATATTAAATTATTAACCCAATTATATGGTGATAGCATCATAATTGCAAATGCAACAGGGTGTTCGTCTATTTATGGTGGTAATTTACCAACAACTCCGTATAAAAAAAATCAATTTGGAAGGGGGCCAGCATGGGCTAACTCCTTATTTGAAGACAATGCTGAATTTGGATTAGGAATGAAACTGGCATTGACAAAAAAACAAGAGATCGCTGTTGATCTATTAAAATCATTAGAATTATTAATAGGAACAAGTAACGTTGAAGCCATTTTAAATAACCCAGAAAAAACCGAACTACAAAAAAAACAGAAAATTGAACAAATTGAAACCCTAAAAAAAACGCTTCAATATATAGATAATGATGATGATGCCATAAAGCTAAATCAATTAACCGGATACTTACGCAAAAAGGCCGTTTGGGTTCTTGGTGGAGACGGTTGGGCTTATGATATTGGTTATGGAGGGGTAGACCACGTACTGGCTTCAGGAGAGGATATAAATATAATGGTTTTAGACACCGAAGTATATTCCAATACTGGCGGACAAACTTCAAAAGCAACTCCACTAGGAGCAAGTGCAAAGTTTTCCGTTTCCGGTAAAAGAACCTCTAAAAAAAGCCTAGCGTTACAAGCAATTTCTTACGAAAATGTATATGTCGCACAAGTTGCAATGGGTGCAAAAGATTTACAAACACTCAAAGCCATAGAAGAAGCTTCCGCATTTCCTGGTCCTTCAATTATTATTGCATACTCACATTGTGGAGAACATGGATACGACTTAAAACATGGTGTTTCTCAACAATTAAAGGCAGTAAAAACAGGCTATTGGCCTCTATTTAGATTTGACCCTTCTAAACCAAAAGGCAAAAAATTTAAATTAGATTCTAAATCACCGAGTGCTCCCGTTAGTGAATTTATGTATAATGAAACTCGTTTTAGTAGAGTTGTTAAAGAGAACGCAAAACTAGGTGCAGAATTACTCCAACAAGCCCAAGAAGAAATTGATAATAAATGGGAACGACTGGAACTATTTAAGACCATGTAAACAAGCTATTAACTTTAAATTTACATTTATGAAAACCAAGGCAAATGAATTATTTAATCATGCTTCTAAAAAATTAAACGAAGCCAGTAATGAGCTCTATAAACCCGAAGAAGATGTTGTTACTTTTGCTGTTTGTAAAAACTCACAGATCGTAATAGAAGATTATTTAAAAGGATTTTTGTATGATAATGGGACAGATCCAAGTCCATTTAAAACTATAGAAAGCCTCTACCAACAGTGTAAAATTGTTAATAGTAAATTTGAAAAAATAAACCTATCAAAACTTAATTGTAAAGTTCATGAAATAGATTCAAGATATTGTAATGAAATTTCAAAAGTGAGTACTTGCTATGAACTTGCGGATAATTTAGATACTTTTTTAAGAACAGAGAAAATCATTAGTTAATGATTTTCTCTGTTCTTAAAATTATTTTTGTGATCAAAAAAAACAAATTAGCTAATATTAATAACTTGTTCTATTTGAGGCGCATATTTTTTAATGGTCATTTCAACTCCAGATTTTAGTGTCATTTGATTTACACTACAACCCACGCATGCGCCTTCAAGTTGTACTTTAACCCGTTTATCGTCTTCAATAGAAACTAAAGAAATATCGCCACCATCACTTTTTAAGAATGGACGGATTTCTTCTAAGGCTTTTTCTACATTCAATCTTAATTCTTGTGTGGTCATATTCTATTTATTAACTGCTGAACATCCAGCCATAGTCGTTATTTTAATCGCTTCCGTTGGTGGTAAATTATCATTGCGTCTTACCACTTCTTGAACTACATTTTGAGTTATTTTTTCAAAAGCCTGTTCTAAAGCTGTCGCTGTTTGTAATGCTACCGGGCGACCAACATCACCAGCTTCCCTTATACTTTGTACTAAAGGAATTTCCCCTAAAAATGGGACTTGTAAATCTTCAGATAAATTTTTAGCTCCTTCTTTTCCGAAAATATAATATTTGTTCTCAGGCAATTCTTCAGGTGTAAAATAAGCCATATTTTCAATAATCCCAAGAACAGGCACATTTATGCTGTCCTGTTGAAACATTGCCACTCCTTTTTTAGCATCTGCAAGAGCTACTTTTTGAGGCGTACTTACCACAGCTGCTCCAGTAATTGGAAGTGCTTGCATGATACTTAAATGAATATCACCCGTTCCTGGAGGTAGATCTAATAATAAAAAGTCAAGTTCTCCCCAAGCGGCATCAAAAATCATTTGATTTAAAGCTTTAGCGGCCATTGGTCCCCGCCAAACAACGGCTTGATCTGGTTTTGTAAAAAATCCAATCGATAATACTTTTACACCATAGTTTTCTACAGGTTTCATTTTTGCCTTTCCATCAATAGTAACTGATAGTGGTCGTTCGCTTTCTACATCAAACATAATAGGAATAGAAGGCCCATAAATATCGGCATCTAAAACCCCAACTTTAAATCCCATTTTAGACAATGTCACTGCTAAATTTGCAGTTACCGTAGATTTCCCAACTCCTCCTTTTCCAGAGGCTACAGCAATAATATTTTTAATTCCAGGAATTTGATTTCCTTTAATTTCATTTTTTGGTGTAGTAGGTGCATCTACTTTGACATTCACCTTAACTTTTGCCTTTTCATATACTTTATCATGAATGGTCTTCATGATATCAACTTCAGTACGTTTTTTAGCCTGTAAACTTGGGTTGTTAATCGTAATATCAACAATCACCTCATCACCAAAAGTAATCACATTTTTTACAGCACCACTCTCAATCATATTTTGTCCTTCACCAGGAACGGTGATTGATTCTAGAGCTCTTAATATATCTTGCTTGTTAAGTTTCATTTCTTATTTAGATTTATTCTAAGATACAAATATACAGCGAAATGTTGGAAATGTGAAGGAGTTATATTGAAATGATTTATGGATGAATTTAGTTTGTTTATAATCAATTAGGGCAGTATAAATATGAGATAACCCATCAATCAAGTTTTTCAATTTACAGTTCCTTAGAAGGGTCCCAATACAGCTTTTCAAAATCTTGAATTTGATGTTCAACCACTTTAATTCCTTCACTTTCTAATAGCTGCTGCATAAGGTTAGTGCCATCAAAATGTTGCTTCCCAGTTAGCAATCCTTTTCTATTCACAACACGGTGTGCAGGAACATTTTTACTAACAGAACCATTCATGGCATAGCCAACCATTCGGGCGCTTCGTGGAGCTCCTAGATATTTAGCAATAGCACCATAATTGGTTACTCGACCATAAGGAATTTGCTTTGCCACCTCGTATACTTTTTCGAAAAAATTTAGAGTTTCGGGCTGCATATTTAGAATTCTTTGATAACGTTAATCAAAGTAAAAATGGAGATAACACCTGTAATACCTCCAATAATATAATTCATGTTTTTTTGAGAGGTAAATGCCTTTCCTTTAACCTTATCAAAAAAGAATATATATACATAAAGCATCACAAATGTTCCCATGGCAGATCCTGCCACATACGCTGCAATACTTGTCATATCAAATGTTAACCATCCAAAGGAAGCCAACGTAATGCTCATATAAGCTTGATATGGAATAGGAAATACATTAAGACATGATAAAAACATACCAAAAAACAAGCGGCTATGTTTACTTTTAACATTATTCACAGAGTCTGGTTTAGATTCTGACTTTGCAAAGATTAAATAATAGACTGTAATTAATACAAAGATCACCAACGCAACTCTTTGAAGAATATCAATAACATCTGGATGATTACTTAAATATCTTGCAAAAATAACGGCGAGATAAGTTTGTGCAATAACAATTAAACACACACCTACAGAAAACATTATGCCCCTGCTATACCCTTCTTTTAGGCTTATTTTTGCAGCAGTCATATTTAATAAACCTGGAGGAACCACACCTACAAGTGCGATTATTAAACCAAGAAAAAAGATTAAGGTAATATTCAATGATCTTTAATTTTGAATCTAATATACGTAATTGGTTTGTTTTGTTCTAAATACTGACCTTCATAAAAGGTTTGAATGCTTGTAACCTCTTCTGGACTTCCTTCTTGTTTATATACATCATGATTAGCGTATAATACTTCATGGCCTGCTCCATGCAATAAACCCAAGGTGTAACCATGCATAAACTCACTGTCTGTTTTTAAATTTACAACCCCATCTGAATTTAAAATAATGCTATAGCGCTTTAAAAAAGATTCATTAGTCATTCTATGCTTTGTACGTTTGTATTTAATTTGAGGATCTGGAAATGTAATCCATATTTCATCAACCTCATTTTCAGCAAATGCATATTCAACAAGTTCAATTTGCATGCGCATAAATGCTACATTGGAGATATTCTCTTCGACTGCGGTTTTTGCTCCACGCCAAAATCGTGCTCCCTTAATATCAATACCTATAAAGTTCTTATTTGGATATTTTTTTGCCAAGGCAACGCTATACTCCCCTTTTCCACAACCTAATTCTAAAACCAGAGGATTATCATTTTTAAAAAACTTTGCGTTCCAATTGCCCTTCAGTTCATAACTATGATTTACTAATTCATCACGAGTTGGCTGAAATACGTTTGCAAAAGTTTCGTTTTCTTTAAATCGTTTTAATTTATTTTTACTTCCCACAGGTTTTTAATCTTTTCTATGATGTCGCTATTTACAAAAATAAACTAGAACATACTTCATAATTAAAATAGGCTACATTTACTCTCTTTTGAAAATAGTTTTGGCAAAAATAAGGAAATATCTGAGATCAAAAATTATTGGAAGCTTTGAATTTAATTGATTCAAGCAACAATCAGTAGTTTTATAAAACTCCTATTAAAAATTATGATGTTTTCTCAAGGGTAAATGAAAATTCACTTCCTATACCATAGTCACTCTCAATATATATTTTTTCATCGTGAGCTTCAATAATATGCTTTACTATTGCCAGACCTAATCCTGATCCTCCTTCTTTACGGGATCCGCTCTTATCTACACGATAAAAACGCTCAAATAATCGAGGAATATGCTCTTGTTCTATCCCTTCACCATTGTCAGTTACACGAACAATAACTTTATTTTTAACAAGGTTCTCAATACTAATTTCGGTAGTTCCATTGGCTTCTCCATATTTAAGAGAATTCACTATTAAGTTAGACAATACTTGCTGAATACGTTCTTTATCTCCATTTACCATGATTAGAGTTTTATAATCCTGATCAAAAGTCAAAGTGATTTTTTTTCTTGCAGCTTTCATTTCTAATAACTCAAACACATTTTGGATAAGTGCAACAATATCAAATGGTTCTATATCTAATCTTAGATCCCCAATTTCAAGCTTAGTAATCATATCTAAATCCTTGATGATATATATCAATCGTTCTACTCCTTTATCAGCTCTCTCCAGATATTTACTTCTTAGAGCATCATCATTCACGGCTCCATCAAGTAAGGTGGAAATATAGCCTTGAACAGTAAACAAGGGCGTTTTTAGCTCATGCGATACATTACCAATGAATTCCTTTCTATATTGCTCTCGTATTTTTAAGGCCTCAATCTCCAACTTTTTATCTTTGGCATATTTATCTATGTCTTGTGTTAAGGTTGCCATATCTGTAGTAATTTGTGACCTGCTAAACGAACTAGATTCTAAGAGAGTTAAATCATCATATATTTTTTTTACACGCTTATAAATAAAATGTTCAACCCGATATTGAATTACAAAAAAGCAAAGCAAAAAACATACAATGGTAAATACAGCTATCTGTAAGACTTGTAACTCATAAAAAAAGTATAAAAAAGCACTCATAAAAAGCGCAAAATATACAGTTATAAATGACGAAGATTTAAATGCAAATCGATATGATCTTTTAAAAGTTTTAGCCATCAAATCACGTACTTATATCCAACGCCTTTGACCGTTTTAAAAGAGTCATCTCCTATTTTTTCTCTTAGCTTTCTTATATGAACGTCAATTGTTCGTCCTCCAACAACAACATCATTTCCCCAAACCTTGTCAAGGATCTCTTCTCTTTTAAACACCTTCCCCGGTTTGGATGCTAATAAAGATAATAATTCAAACTCTTTTCTAGGCAGAGATATTTCTATACCACTTAAAAGAATTTTATAAGCATCTCTATCAATGGTTAAGTTTCCAATCTCAACAACATTTACTTGTTGTTCTCCTTCTTTATAACGACGTAATAAAGCTTTAACTTTACTCACTAAAACTTTTGGTTTAATAGGTTTTGTTATATAGTCATCTGCTCCTGCTTCAAAACCAGCCACTTGTGAATAGTCTTCACCCCTTGCTGTTAAAAATGTAATAATAACATCTTTGAGTTCTGGAATTACACGAATTTGTTCACAGGCTTCAATACCATCCATTTCGGGCATCATGACATCCAAAATAATTAGATGTGGCTTTTCTTTTTTGGCCATTTTAACACCTTCTGCCCCATTTTCGGCGGTAAATACCTTATATCCTTCTGAAGATAAATTGTATCCAACAATCTCTAAAATATCTGGCTCATCGTCAACCAAAAGTATTTTAATGTCTCTTTTTTCCATCAATAAAAATGTATCATAAAAATTTGCTCCAGCAAAGATAAAATTAATCAAAAAGATTAACATTGAAATTGTAATTAATAACATTATAGTAACTTAGGGCTTACAATTGTTTAACTTTTCGATAAAAAGAAGTTTTTTTTAACAGGTTTTTGGTATGACTTTTGCGAATGATTTACTACATTTACAAATCATGTTTTTTATTTGAACCCTATTTCTATGAAAAAAAACTACATTTTAAACTTTTTATTTTTTGCGATGTTGCTTGTGCCACTATCTACTTACGCACAATCTAATAATGTAATCGTACAAAAAAGTATCACAGAGAATATTGAAGGGCTTACCATTTTTCCAAACCCAGTAAGCGATGGCAAAGTATTTATAACCACAAAGCTTAATTTAACTAAGAATATCGAAATTTATGATGTTCTAGGAAAAAAAATTATTTCACAAACACTATACGGTAAAGAACTTAGAATTAATAACTTAAATCCTGGTGTTTATATATTAAAAATTAAGGAAGGAAAGTTTTCTGCAACACGTAAGTTGGTGGTGCGATAAAACTAAAATCATATATTTTAAATTTTAAAGAGAAGCTGATATAGGCTTCTTTTTTTTGTTAAATAATCTTTTTCTTACTATATTTGTAATAATATTAAACTTAATATTATGAGAAATATATGTATTATTATTTGTTTAAGCACTTCTATAACACTTTTAGCACAGGCTAATATGTCCTTAAATAATTCAGTAACAAATGTTGGTATTACTGGTACTGTAGCGGGTGTTTACATTAACGAATTTCATTATGATAATGCCGGATCAGACACTGGAGAATTTGTAGAAGTAGCTGGACCAGCAGGAACTGATTTATCTACTTATACCATTACCCTGTATAATGGAGGGGATAATTTAAAATATAACACATTGACATTATCTGGAACAATTGATGATGAAGGCGCTGGAAAAGGTGCTGTTTCCTTTATAATTTCCGGCATACAAAATGGAGCTCCCGATGGTATATCATTATCCAAGTCAGGTAGTACAAGTGTTCAATTTTTAAGTTATGAAGGTACTATCACTGCTGCTGATGGAGATTCAAACAGTGCTTTATCCGTAGATATTGGCATTAATGAAGACAGTTCAACACTCGCAGGCTATTCTTTAGAATATAACGAAGGAACAACAGCTTGGGTAACAATAACCAATGATTCCCCAGGTAACCTCGTCCAGGGCCCTTTACTTTCTACTCCAAACAACCAAATTAAAGGATTCAATCTATACCCAATTCCAGCATCAAATGATTTTATTAATATTTCAAGTTATAATAAAACTGAAATGAAGGTTACCGTTTATGATCTATTAGGGAAACAAATTATTACCAAAATGATTAACAATGATCGTTTAGACGTATCTATGCTTAATACCGGAATTTATATAATGAAGGCTTTTCAAGAGCAATCTTCAACAACCAAAAAAATAATTATAAATTAATTACTGTTTACCAAATTATTTTAAAGCGTTGCAATGAGCAACGCTTTTTTATTTTACATACTTTTGTACTTCAAAAGCGTATTCAACTAAATGATAGACTCAAAGGCCATTTTTAACATTAATAACTCTGAACAGTTTAATTTAATGGCACTACAGATATTCAAACATCAATTTGAAAACAACACCGTTTACCGTTCGTTTTGTGATTTGCTGTACAAACATCCTAGTGAAGTAAACACCATTTCTAAAATTCCATTTCTACCAATACAATTTTTTAAAAGCCATCAAATACTTAGTTCTAAGGATCCCATTGTAGAAATATTTACAAGTAGTGGTACTACTGGACAAAAAACGAGTAAACATCATGTTACCAATCTTAATATATATGAACAAAGCTTTAGAAAAGGATTCAGTCATTTCTATGGCAACATAGAAGACTATGTTGTTTTGGCCTTATTGCCATCTTATCTTGAACGCGATGGCTCCTCTCTAATATATATGGTTAATGATTTGATTGCTAATTCTAATCATCAAGAGAGTGGTTTCTATCTTAATAATATAGAATCTTTAAAAAACACCTTGCTTGATCTGGAATCAAAAAATAGAAAAGTTTTACTCATCGGGGTTTCTTTTGCGCTTTTGGATTTTGTTGAAAACTACCAAATCAATCTAAATAATACCATTATTATGGAAACTGGTGGTATGAAAGGTAAACGCAAAGAACTCATAAGAGAAGAATTACACCACCATCTTAAAAAAGGCTTTGGAGTTGAAGTTATTCATAGTGAATATGGCATGACTGAATTACTTTCACAAGGGTACTCACAAGGACATAGTAGTTTTAAAACACCGCCTTGGATGAAAATATTAACCCGGGATACAGAGGATGCTCTAACTATTCAAAATTATGGTAAAACGGGAGGGGTAAACATTATTGATTTGGCTAATATAAACTCCTGTGCTTTTATTGCTACTCAAGATTTAGGTCGTGTTTATAGTGATAATACTTTTGAGATATTAGGGCGTTTTGATAATTCTGACATTAGAGGCTGTAATTTAATGCTTCTCTAATTCTTTGATTTGTTCTTATTCTTTTAAAAATTGAATATTACGCGTTAATCCAGTAAATTTAGTCCTTTTCACTGCTGACTTTTGAAACACTTTATTGAAGGTGTCTTGGGTAATTTCTTCCCAATCTTGTTTGGTCATTGACAGTAATTCAGGATGAGGATTAAATAATGGTTCCCGGTGTGATTTTGAAAAACGATTCCAAGGACATACATCTTGACACACATCACATCCAAACATCCAATCATCAAATTGCCCTTTTACTGATAGAGGGAGTTGTTCTTTAAGTTCAATAGTAAAATAGGAAATACATTTACTCCCATCAACCACATAAGGCTCAACAATAGCTTGTGTTGGACAAGCATCTATACAGGCCGTACAAGACCCACAATGGTCTGTAGTTGGAGTATCGTATTCTAAATCTAAATCGATAATTAATTCAGCAATAAAATAAAACGAGCCCACCTGTTGTGTCAATAAATTGGAATGCTTCCCAATCCACCCTAAACCAGATTTTGCAGCCCATGCTTTATCCAAAACAGGTGCTGAGTCTACAAATGCCCGACCACTTACTTCTCCTATTTCTTCTTGAATATATTGCAATAACGTTTTTAACTTGTCTTTAATTACAAAATGATAATCTGTACCATAGGCATATTTACTAATCTTAGGAGCCGATGCATCTCGTTGAATTTCTGACGGAAAATAATTAAGCAATAATGTCACAATACTTTTAGAATCATCTACCAGCTTTGTTGGGTCCAGTCGTTTGTCAAAATGGTTTTCCATGTATTGCATTTGACCATGCATATTTTTATTAAGCCATTTTTCTAGCCTTGGTGCTTCTTCTTCTAAAAACTCTGCTTTACTTACACCACAAGACAAAAAGCCGAGGCGCTTAGCTTCAGTTTTAATTATATCGGTATGCTTCGATCTTAAATTCAAAAAATTAAATTTTACTTTCTAATTTTAATTGTACTCCCACAGGTTTTAAGGTAATTAGTGGATTAACTTTTATGGTTTCGTCATTAGACGAAATTTTATAGTTCTTAATAATTGCTTTTACAGCGAGTATCATTTCGTACATGGCAAAATTATTACCAATACATAATCTTGGTCCAGCTCCGAATGGCATATAGTAGGGAAGGATTGCTTTTCTGTTTTCTTCTGAAAAACGCTCGGGAATAAAAGCTTCTGCATTATTCCAATATTTTTTATTTCGATGCATCTCAAAAATTGAGGCGCCTATGATAGTTCCTTTTTTTAAATAATACGAATTTATTTTATCATCCTCAATATTTACACGATCAGTGATCCAAGCTGGTGGATATAATCGCATACTTTCTTCTATACAACACTTTATGTGATTAAGTTGAGATATCTCCTGTAAAGGTGTTAAATTTTGATTTCCCACCTGTTGTATTTCTTCTTCAACTTTGGTTAAAACCTCTTTATGTTGAGCTATCAATTTTAAAGTAAATGTCAAGGCGTTAGCTGTAGTTTCATGGCCAGCAACAAACAAAATTAATATTTCATCAATTAATTGATTGTTTGTCATCACCATTCCATCTTCATATTGGGCATGAATCAACATATCTAACAAATCATCATGTTGGGCTTTAGATGTCCTTCTTTCCTCTATTATACGATTAATAATACCCCGACTTTCTTTTACCAATGTCATATGATATCCTAATTCTCCTTTAATTCTATACCATAATTTATTATAAGGTTGCCTTAACTCTTTAACAATAAACAATTGTAACTTTTCAATTATGAATTGTAAGTGTTTGAGATCTTGTCTATCAGTCGAAATATTAAATAGAGAATTGGCAATTACTTCAAAAGCAAGACCATTCATTATTGGATATAGATCAACAAGTTTATCTGTTTTAAAGCTACCTACTTGAACGATTATAGCATCATTAATGTGCTTAACCAAATTTTGAATCTTTTCTTTATGAAAAGCAGGCTGAATCAATCGCCGTTGCTGTAACCAATAATCATCATTAGAGGTTAACAAACCATAGCCTACATACTTAGATAAATATTTGGTCTGAATTTTCGACTTATGATATATTTTATGCTTCTTTTGATGAATATGTTTAATCAAGTCTACATCCCGAGTTAAAACAATACGGCTTTTTAAGGTCGATTTAATTGAAAATGTATCTCCCAGTTCATTAAACATTTTATTATGAAAAGGGATTGGGTTTTTTGCAATAGTTGATAAATGTAAAATGAACTTATAAAAAGGGACGGTATTTGGATACTTATATTTAGACATATGCTATAATAAGATATTGAATCGACCAATCGTAGGTATTCAAGGAGAGATTTACTAAGCCCATTACATCAAAATAATCCACCTTGTACACTCCCTTTAATTCTTCCAAGATGCTTATAAGCAAACTCGGTAACTTCTCTCCCTCTCGGGGTTCTCATAATAAAGCCCTGTTGAATTAAAAATGGTTCATAAACCTCTTCAATAGTTTCTGAGCTTTCACTCACTGCAGTTGCCAAGGTCGTTATCCCTACTGGACCTCCTTTAAACTTATCAATAATGGTAAGCAGAATTTTATTGTCCATTTCATCCAATCCATGTGCGTCTACATTGAGGGCTTTTAGACTATACTTTGAAATCTCAATATCAATTTTACCATTCCCTTTTATTTGGGCGAAATCCCGAACGCGTCTTAATAGTGCATTTGCAATTCTTGGTGTGCCTCTACTACGTCCTGCAATTTCTATAGCTGCTTCCATAGTAATAGGAACCCCTAAAATATGAGCACTTCGTTGTACGATAGTTGACAATAACTCAGTTGAATAATATTGTAATCTGCTACTTATTCCAAATCGTGCTCGCATTGGAGCTGTTAACAAACCTGAACGCGTTGTTGCTCCAATTAAAGTGAAGGGATTTAAATTAATTTGAACCGTCCGTGCATTCGGTCCTGATTCGATCATAATATCAATTTTATAATCTTCCATTGCAGAATACAAATACTCTTCTACAATCGGGCTTAATCGATGAATTTCATCTATAAATAATACATCTCTTTCTTCAAGATTTGTGAGCAGGCCAGCCAAGTCACCTGGTTTATCCAAAACAGGACCAGAAGTCACTTTTATACCAACATTCAATTCATTTGCAAGAATATGTGCTAAGGTGGTCTTACCTAATCCTGGAGGGCCATGAAATAAAGTATGGTCTAATGCATCGTCACGCATATTTGCCGCTTCAACAAATATTTTTAAATTCTCCATAATCTGATCTTGACCAGCAAAATCATCAAAGGATAATGGTCGTAAAGCTCTTTCTATATCATGCTCTTCTGGAGAAAAATCTTCGCTTGAAGGATTTAGATTTTCGTTCATACTTCAAATATAAAGAAAAAGCCTTTCTAATTAGAAAGGCTTTTACATATATTATATAACTGATCTATAACTCTAATGTTGTAGTTCTTCTTCTCCTTCTTTTAAAGGAACATTTTGAGGCACAAAATCCGTGTCATGTCCTGGTTTACTATAATCATAAGCCCAACGATGAACCTCTGGAAGTTTACCTTCCCAGTTTCCATGGATATGTTTTACAGGTGCTGTCCATTCTAATGTATTAGATTTCCAAGGGTTTTGAACTGTTTTCTTTCCGTAGAAAATACTATAAAAGAAGTTCCATAAAAACACCAATTGAAATGCACCACCAATTAATGCAAACACAGTAATAACCACATTTACATTTGATAAATCATCAAATAATGGGAAATTACTATTTGTATAATAACGACGTGGTAATCCGGCCATTCCAATAAAGTGCATTGGGAAGAATACCCCATAAGCACATATAGCTGTTACCCAAAAGTGGATGTAACCTAAATTTTTGTTCAGCATTCTACCAAACATTTTAGGGAACCAATGATAGATTCCTGCAAACATTCCGTATAGTGCAGAGATACCCATTACTAAGTGGAAGTGAGCTACCACAAAGTATGTATCGTGAACATTTATATCTAAAGCACTATCTCCAAGAATAATTCCTGTTAAACCACCTGTTAAGAATGTTGATACCAAACCAATAGAAAACAGCATTGCTGGATTGAATTGGAGGTTACCTTTCCATAATGTCGTTATATAGTTAAATGCTTTTACCGCTGAAGGAATTGCAATTAATAAGGTTGTAAATGTAAATACAGAACCTAAGAATGGATTCATACCAGAAACGAACATGTGGTGTCCCCATACAATTGTAGATAAGAATGCAATTGCTAATATAGACGCAATCATTGCACGGTATCCAAAAATTGGTTTACGTGAATTGGTTGCAATAATCTCAGATGTTATTCCTAATGCTGGTAATAATACAATATAAACTTCAGGGTGACCAAGGAACCAAAATAGGTGTTCAAATAATACTGGAGAACCTCCTTGGTAATGTAATACTTCACCTTGAATGAATATATCTGATAAGAAGAATGATGTTCCAAAACTTCTATCCATAATCAATAATAATGCAGCAGATAATAATACAGGGAACGATACAACACCAATAATAGCGGTTACAAAGAATGCCCATATTGTTAAAGGCAAACGTGTCATTGACATTCCTTTAGTTCTAAGGTTGATAACGGTTACAATATAGTTAAGTGATCCCAGTAATGATGACGCAATAAAGATAGCCATAGATACTAACCATAAGGTCATACCCATCCCAGATCCACCTTGAGCCATTGGCAAAGCACTTAACGGTGGGTAAATAGTCCATCCTGCAGCAGCTGGTCCTGCTTCAACAAAAAGTGATATAACCATAAACACACTTGATAAAAAGAATAACCAATACGATACCATATTTAGGAACCCTGAGGCCATATCACGTGCACCAATCTGCAATGGAATTAACAGGTTACTAAATGTACCACTTAAACCAGCAGTTAATACAAAGAATACCATGATTGTACCATGAATAGTTACTAATGCCAAATATATATCGGCATCCATAACACCATCAGGTGCCCATTTCCCTAATAAAGCTTCAAAAAGCACATTAGGTTCTTCTGGCCATGCAATTTGCATACGAATCATCATAGACATTAAAACTCCTATAACTCCCATAATGGTACCTGTAATAAGGTACTGTTTTGCAATCATTTTATGATCTTGACTAAATATGTATTTAGTTACAAAAGTTTCTTTATGATGATGTCCGTGATCGTCCTGATCGTGAGTATCTGCGTGTGCTGACATAATCTATATCTATTTTTTTGAATCTTAGTTATAATTAATTTTGTACTAGTGAGTTTTTGAAAACTTTTTGCTCTTTTATCCAAGCATCATAATCTTCTTGAGACTCCACAATAATTTTCATTTGCATATTGTAATGCGACTTTCCACAAATCTTATTACAAATTAATAAGTAATCGAATTCGTAACGATCTAAAGCTTCATCTCCTTTTTCAATGAGTTTCTTGCTTTTTTCTGTTCTTATTCTATTAATATTCGCCACCTTATCAATCATCTGAGGTGTTAGTCTCATGTCTGCAGTGGTAACAGTAGGTGTAAAACCAAACTGAGTTATCATACCAGGAACACAATTCATTTGCGCTCTAAAGTGAGGCATATAAGCGGAGTGTAGTACATCTTGAGAACGCATTTTAAACAGTACTGGTTTCCCAACTGGTAAATGTAATTCTGTTGTGATAACATCATCTTGTGCATTAGGATCGGACTCATCTAATCCTAAAATATTAGCATTGTCAAGATTAATTAATCTCACATTTGCCATACCTAAAGTATTATCCTCACCACCATAACGTGCTTTCCAGTTAAATTGCTGAGCGTATAACTCAATAACTAAAGGATCATCATCTTCATTTACACCCATGATTTCTGTCCAAGTGAATAAACCATAAATAATTAATCCCGCTAATACAACTACAGGAATAATTGTCCATATAAATTCTAACTTATCGTTATCTGCATAAAACAAGGCTTTTTTACCTTTTTCACCTTTATATTTAAATGCAAAATAATGTAGTAAAAACTGAGTAATGGTTTGTACAATAAAAATGAGTACCATAGAAATGATCATCAAATTGTCAACTGTTTGACCATGTTCAGAAGCAGAATTCGACATTAATGGTAAATCCCCCCATTTTACAACACATACAATTGTAATGATGTAAATGAAGGCCAAAAACCCTAACATTAAATATCCATTCATTCTATTGTCCTTATCATTGGCAATTTGAGAGTTCTCATTATTAGCGTTTGCTAAATCAAAGATCTTAACCATTTGCCAAATTGCAACGGCAATAAATACTAAAACTATAATTGTTAATAAAGCAGTCATCGTTATTCTTCGTCTTTATTTATTAATTAATAATGGAATTG
>Ga0105356_10001656_pt1 | contig 22176 bp, 16 predicted proteins | sample GOMGulsemesocosm_3_FD_83502 | JGI IMG/M metagenome (GOLD analysis project Ga0105356, IMG submission 83502) | Methane-oxidizing microbial communities from mesocosms in the Gulf of Mexico - GOM9D Gulf of Mexico | ecosystem: Environmental > Aquatic > Marine > Cold seeps | place: Gulf of Mexico... | reverse complement strand
TGTCCCTCAGTGTGAGAACCACAATTGGAAGGAGCAGTTCGACGCGCCTTTTACTGACGATAATGGTGAGTTCGTCGGTGGATCCGAGATTTTCCGTATTGCACCTCACAATGGTGAGCTGTATGCGACCAATACTTATTGGATGGATGAAAATAATCCATGGTATGGGTCTGGCGATAGCTGGGGTCAGATTCTCGCAAAATCTAACGAAGATGACGAGTGGCGAGTTGACTACGACCTGGGCCAGGGTGTGTTGCGACCAGAAGTGCTCCAAAGTGTATTCTTTGCTGACGTTGACGTGGGTCTTCTATTCGCTTCAACCTATCGAATTCAGGAGGGTAATTACTATATTGATGTTTGGACCCGCGACGACTCAGAAGGCGTATGGTCCAAAGTCACCCCTCATTTTGGTTCTATGCCGGAAGATTCTCACGACGTATCGGTACGACAGGTTTCCGTTCACAGGGATGCAATAACCGGAAAGGAGAAAATACTCCTAACGGTGGGTTCACAGGGAATGCTTGAAGGCAGCTATGACGCCCAAGAGCAAGGTCAGATTCGCTGGGATAAACTAATTCCAGAGGGTTTCAATTCCAGGGCAATGGGAATGGCAGTTGCCAATGGCGTGGTTGTTGTTGGAGCTGGGAACCAGGTTTGGCACCGGGATGATGGTTTCAATCCCAGCTATACCATGGTTCACGATATGGGTGATCTTGTTGCAGATGAAGTGCTCGAACCGCCACAAGGGACGTATCGCGGTATGACCACGATAGATAGTCCTGACGGAGCAGGTGAGTCAGTTATTTTTAGCTGGGTACCAGATCATCGTTCCACAGGCATTGTTTATCGCCTCGACCCGGAAGGTGCGGGATACTCTCGTGTTGCTGAAACCGATATTGGCGACCTGTTAGCAGCTTATCTTGATGTCCCCGTCTACTTCAGTCTGTGTACTTACAGCTACTTTTTGCCCGTAACTAACCCAGTGACAGGTGATCTTGAGCACCTTGGTGGATGCCTGAATGTCATCGGTGGCAATGTCTATCCAACTTGGACCGATAACGGTGCTTCGGGCCATTACAGCGGCGGCATCTACTTTATTCGTCACGAGGATGGTTCTTACACATTGCGGGAAGTGAAGGGGCGACATAATGGAACAGATGATCCGAGAGACGCAATCCGTGCCATTGCTCTTTCACCCTTTGACGATTCTGTCTATTTTGGAGGGCATGATTCCGCTTTTCTGATGTCGACCAACCTCGCCTGGATGTATAGTGGTCACTTGGAGAAGGTGCTTGAGGTCTGTGCTGATTAGCATCTAGCCGGGTGCCGTCCTATAGGGTCTCCTCCGATTTGGTAGCCATTCAGTTTCAACGGGCATTAGCGAAACTTTAGGGTAGGTGCGTTCAGTAATTGGAGACGAGCAGTAATTTGGTTTGATGAAGTTGAAGCTATTTTCCTTTCACCTATTCCGACAAGTTGACAATGCCGTCAAGAGGAATAGAGGTGGGGAAAAAGTGTTACGAGAAAGGCTTCTGGCTCAGTTGCCGAGGCCATAAGGGAAGTCAAATAAAGTGAGTGCAGGATTCTTCAGGGCATGACCGGATTTCAACGGACATCAAAGTCAAAATTGTAAGCCCTGCAGGCATTCTCATAAAAGAAAAGCGGATTCACGTTCTCCCTTAGCTTGAGATCTTCAACCTGCTTGCGGCCGATGTCCCAGGGTATAGTGGGGTATTCAGTCCCGAACATCATTTTTTCTTTGCCCCTGGTGTTGATGAAATAGACAAAATTCTCGGGCCAGTATTTAGGTGCTACAGCACAACAACTCATATATACGTTATCCCAGTGAGTTATTGTGGACAGTACTTCTTCAGTCCAGGGCTGACCGCAATGGGTCATAATCAGCCGCATATCCGGAAAGTGGAAAGCGACCTCATCATAGTGCATGGGGTTTTGTACATGACCCGGTCTTCTGGGACCAGGCATTCCGGCATTCATGGAGACTGACAGATCAAGTTCCATAGCTTTGGTGTAGAAAGGCCAGTAGACGCGATCAGTGGGTGGTAGCGTGTAACGAAAAGGTGGAATTCTCAAACATCGAACACCGTACTTTTCATAATACTCCTTCACTCTTTCGATTTCCGAAAACCCTTTCAGAGGATTCACAATCATGGCAGGCAGGATTTTTGTCGGGTATTGCTGGTGTGCCTTGCCCACCCAGTCGGCATGGTCAGGATCCATAATTGATATCACACAAGCGCCAATATCAGCAGTATCGAGTATTTCCAAAAGCCCTTCTGCTGAGTCCAGTTTGGGTCTGTTCGTTATACCCTTGAAAAGATAATCCAGGCCGCCCTCATTGGATGGATTTAGGAAACTTGAATTGATCAGTGAGTCGACAGCTCGCATTGGTATGGCATCCTTGTGTTGAAACTAGCGATAGTATACTTAAAATATTTCAATTAAGTATACTATCCCTTTTCAGGGTGATGAGGCAGGCAATGATCAAGTGGGCATTGTCAACTTAAGTCATTGAGATAGAATAATGGCATTGCCACTTTCCATCAAGATGTCACTGCCAATTTACGTACAAGGTAAGCAGGTGTTGGATGCCCCAAGAATTTTTATTCGCATATAACGTCAGGCCCTAATCCATTCGCATCAGGGCTTTTTTTTATTTGAACACATGCTTATATACAACAACGATGGGTTCGATGTCGTTTGCACCTTGGTCCCGGTATGTGACCTGCAAAACATATGCGCCTTTTTCATCCTTTTGCTTTTTTGTTAGGGCAGGGATGGCAATGGTACCGCTTAACGGCAGCTTTGGTTGCCGTTTTTGACCAAATGACATTATGTAATCCGCCATTGCCACACCTTTGTTTAAGGATAGGTCCGGGTGACCAGACATAGCGACATCGCCCCAGTTTTTTGCACCGCCTTCAATGATGCGTTCAGCAAGATATTCTGAGCGTTTCTGGCCATTAATATAGCGATCCTTACTATAATTCTGGCCAATTGCAGTAAAGGATGGACCCGCAGATTTCTCTGTCGCATGGTGACAACCAAGGCAGTTACTGGCGTTAAGAAGTTTTTCGCCCAAAGATATGGCCTTGATAGAGGATGGACTTATCTGCTGTGGCTTTGATCTATAAAGCAGCTCAACTGTAACGTCTTTTGCTTGGATGTCGCCCGATGTTGTTGTTCCATCTTCGTGGTCAGTGACATATGCGGCATATGTTGCATCATTACCTGACTGTCGAACGTTCACATCGATTTTTGCTGGTTCGTTACCTATCTTAATGTCTTTCGAGGTGCTTTTAATATTCCCGCCTGTATCACGCAAATTTAAAGCAATATTGTATGCACCAATATTTTTAAAGGTATGAGAGAAGGCCCTTTGATTAGCGATTACAATTCTCTTGCCATCCCTATCGGTGGCAGTCCATTCAAATTGTAGGCTGTCCCCTTCATTGCGGTCATAGGATTCTGAGCCATCAAATTCCACAGTAAGCGGAGCTGCTCCGATTTCTTTTGATACCTTAATTATAGGGACAGGGGGAGGGTTACTGGCAGCATTATATGTAATGCGGGTCAAGCGAGAATTATCGTTTGCGCGGTACCAGATAGAGCCATATTCCAGAACCCAAATAGAACCGTCCGGCCCAATGCGCATGTCAATGGGTGCAGTGAATTTTTCGTTTGGCAGGAAAGGCTCAATTTTTGAAATTGTGCCGTCTTCTTTCATGTCTACTGCTTTAATCCAGTTGCGCACCCATTCCATAATGAAGAGTTTCCCATCAAAATATGGGGGGAGTTTAACTATACTATCTGGATAGTTATCAGAATAATATACTTCACCGGCAATGGCAGTACGGCCACCTTTGCCCAACTCGTACCACTTGTCATCCCTATTGTAAGGGTATGCGATCCATGCTGGTTTTGATGGCGGCAGTAGGCGCGCACCCGTGTTATGACGGCTATCATTTACCGGTGCATTGGGGTCAAACTTTTCGCCCGTGATATTTGTTATAAAGTTATGTTGACCATATGCTTGCTGGTGACCAACGATTAATGGCCAGCCAAAGTTACCGGGTTTTGTCGTGCGGTTAAATTCGTCATAGCCGCGTGGCCCGCGCATTTCATCATCGACCGATGCATCGGGTCCTATGTCGCCCCAGTAAAGGGTATTTGTTCGGCTATCTACTGTAAAACGATAGGGGTTTCTAAGGCCCATGGCGTAAATCTCGGGCCTGCCATTGTCACCGTGCTTAAATAAATTTCCTTTAGGAATTGAATACCCGCCTTTGGGCAGGGGCTTAATGCGCAATATTTTGCCCCGCAAGTCCATCGTATTACCAGATGATCTGCGGGCATCGTCTGTTAGTTCCGCATTTCCTGAATCCGCGTGGGGGCTGTATAAGCGCCCAAGGCCGTGTGGGTTGCTATCATCACCCGTTGAAATCCAAAGATTACCCTTTGCATCAAAGCGCAGCATGCCGCCTTGATGGTTATTTGCATGTGCCGAATTTACAGGTACTTTTATGATTGTAGCGCCACTATTAGCGTCTAATTTACCTTCCGGCATATCGTAGCGGATAATGTGTTGAAATGGTTTGCCGTCTTCCATGTCAGAATAATAGAAATAAACCCAGGTATTGTTTTCATAATTAGGGTCAAAAGCCATGCCGCCCAGTCCTTGCCGGCTTACCATATTTATATTGGGTACTTTTGATACTATCGGGGTTTCTTTTTTATCGTAGTTTACAGCACGGATAAACCCACTGCGGTCTGCGATATAAAGCTTGCCTGCGGGTGTAAAGTCCATCACGACAGGTTCGCCAATGTCTTCTTTAACTATTTCGCGCTCTATCCGCCAATCCTCTGGCTGGCTTTTTGAATAATCAAGCGGCTTATCGTTTCCCATGGCATATTTAATGCCGCCCCAAAGGTGGGCTAGAAATTTTTCATCATCATAAGTTTTATCGTGGTGTCCAAGAGCAGTATAAAAAGCGCGACCACCGTCAAAATCATGTTTCCATGCAATGGGTTGAGTCTTTCCGGCAATGGCATTTTTGAATAGACCCTGATCGACAGCCATCAGGACAGTAATATTAGGATTGATATGTTTTAACTTGTACCATTCTTCAAAATGGTCCCATTTTTCCCCTAAGTGTGCGGTGGAGATATCATTTTGGTCTACGACGGTAACAACCGACTGGCTTGACTTGGGATGGTAGACAAAGCGCCCACCGACAAGACGGCTATACCAATGCCAGCTATCATCATTCATAACATTGCTGGCTGCGTGAACACCAACGAAACCGCCGCCAGCCTGAATATAGCGTTCGAACGCTGCCTGTTCTTTTTTGTTTAATATATCACGATTAGCACTAAGGAAAATAATTGCGCTATAGGGTGACAATCCTTCCTTTGTGAATGGAGTGCTGTCTGCGCTGTGGTCTACTATAAAACCATGCCTCTTGCCGAGCATTTTAATCTGTTCCAGACCATGATCAATGCTCGCGTGCCTATATCCTGTGGCTTCAGTATAAACCAGTACCACGGGTATATCTTTTGCTTTAACCAAAGTGCTTTGTATTAAGATAGCAAAGCCGAAGATAGTTAAAAGCGATGTTCTAGATATAATACTTATATAGTCAGTCATTCGATACACTTTAGATTCCTCGAGACTGATTATATGCCCGGCAAATCCACTCACCATCTTTAGAACCTTTTCTCAGGAGAAATTTTTGCTTTTTTTTGAGTCAAACTGTGATGGACTCTCCAGCAGAGCTGGGTGGTCTCCCTTTTGTACTAGCGCCAATCGTTTAAATAGCCAACTACGATAAATCTACCATGTGCTCGTTATTTGATTATGCTCAACCAATAATTTTTGCCCCGAAAAGTATAGTAATCAGCGACTTCAGCGCCACAGGGTAATGGTCAGTAAAATCTATACAACTCCTTATCGGAGAAGCGACCGAACAGACCTTTGTCATCTTTATAATAAAGGTCTTATTTGCAATTCTTGATGCTTATTCTTGTGCATTTTACGAATTATCCGCCAAAAAAGCAAATATGGTCCTTAACCGAACAGTAAACAATGGGTAAAATCTCAGCTAAATTATGAACTGGTATTTCCAGTCGTAGATCTGCAGGCAACAATAAGTTGATGGCCTGGCAAGCTTTATCGGGATAAGTTTCTGCATTGAGGGAGTTAGGTTTCTACCTGCCGAAACTGAATCAATTTCTTTAGATCAGTTAGATACCGACGTAATTTGCATTGCAGATGAATTGGCTGGCGTATCAAAAAGCGCAGGCAATGGATTATATTGGGAAGAACCTTATAAAGTACTGGGAAACGCATTTGTCAATAGTATTCAGATTTCGTAAAGGCGGACAAGGATTCTGGAGATATAATACTTATAAAGTTAGTCATTCAATACACTTTAGATTCCTTGAGACTGTTGGGAAGATTAATTTACTCAAATGCTTTCAACTTGTTAATCGTTATGACTAACAAGTTAATTAAGACCTGAAATGATCTTGTTTGCAGTACTGTAGCGCTGAAATTGAATTTGGCGAGATACTAAAATCACTAAAAGCGGTCAACAAAACTAACTGCTAGCGACGCACTTCATCTCGATAAACGGCTATCACGGGCCTGCCACGTAGAGTATGTTAGCGCTTGAATGGAGCGATTGTTCTTCTTATACTCCGACACTGTCGCCACAGAGACCCCTGCCGCACTCGCAATATCTTTAATCGTCGTCATGTCAGGTTAAACGTTATCCCTTTTGTTGTAGAGAGCTGTAGAGAGCTACAGAGTATTCCAAAAAATCATTGAGAAATTTGCCTGTGTTCTCGATACAATTACGCTGGATAATCTGGATATAATAGCTACATATCGGCGCACCCTGCCCTGAATTCAACGCTTGTTGCTACAAATTAGTTGAGAATACTACCCGTATACAATTGACGCCACAAGGGTTAATCGTTTACATTTTGAATGGTAAAATCATGGAATAACATCAGTGCCCCAGGCAACATTTGATCCAACTGACCATCCCCACCGACGCCACAATCCACTCACAGGAGATTGGGTACTGGTATCTCCCCATCGTGCCCAGCGACCCTGGCAAGGGCAGACCGAGGAGACGCAAGAATTATCCCTGCCAAGGTACGACCCTGCCTGTTATCTCTATGCGGGCAATACTCGTATCAACGGCCAGATAAACCCTGAGTCTCGATTTAATCCGCCAGCATTCCATCTGGCACTACGAGTAACAACCTGAATATGAAACATTACCAACTACGTAATTCCCGAGGCCTGGAAGTCAACGTGATCGAACTCGGCGCAACCATTGTGTCCCTGAAAACACCTGACCGCAGCGGAAAATTAGCCGATATCGTTTTAGGGTTCGACAACCAGGAACAATACCTGACCGATAGCCCCTATTTCGGCACCGTGGTCGGCCGCTATGGCAACCGTATTGCCCATGGAAGGTTTAATCTCGATAACCATGCCTACCAACTTGCAACGAATAATGAACTCCACCATCTACATGGCGGCGACCTTGGATTCAACAAGAAAATGTGGCAGGTACAAAAGCACACTAACGACACCAACACCAAAAATAGCATCACATTAAAACTAGTGAGCCCTGATGGCGACGAAGGTTACCCAGGCGAGTTGACTGCCACGCTTACCTATACGTTGGATGAGTCCAATCGCCTGACCATGAATTATCATGCGATAACCACTAAACCCACAGTGGTTAACCTCACCCAGCACAGTTACTTTAATCTTGCCGGCCACGATGCTGGCAGTGTGCTTAATCACGAATTGCAGATCAATGCAGACCGATTCACTGAAATTGACCCTACACTCATACCAACCGGTCAACTGCCATCTGTTTCCGGCACACCTCTGGATTTCCGTCAGGCTGTCACCATTGGCGATCGCATCAACGACCAACATAGTCAAATGATCAACGGCGGCGGTTATGATCACAACTGGGTGTTAAACGAAAGTGCGGCCTCTTGCCTCGATCCCGCAGCCCAGCTCTACGACCCGAAATCCGGGCGTACGCTCACGATCTACACTGAAGAGCCCGGCCTACAGTTTTACTCAGGGAACTTTCTGGATTCAAGCTTCACTGCCAAGAATAGCGCAGTGTATGGCTGCCGTGACGCGGTAGCACTCGAAACACAACATTTCCCGGACTCTCCGAACAACCCTCAATTCCCCTCTACAAGGCTCAATCCGGGCGATCAGTATCAGAGCACGACGATTTTTGAATTCGGTGTACGCAAGGAGTCTGACGCATGAAACAAAATTTTATTCATCTGGCCAGCGTGGACGAGGTACTGAAGACCGCCAGGTCTGTCAGGCGTAAACTGGATTTCGAAAGACCTGTTTCTGATAAAACCATTCTCGATTGCATTGAGATAGCAACGTAAGCACCCGTCGCGCTAGGAGGTGAGAGCTGGCGTTTTCTGGTCGTTAGATCTCCTGAAATAAAAAAACGAATAGCCACTATCTATACAGAGGTCATGGAACAACTGACTGAGGATCGAGGTATAACAATCAAGAAAACCCATCTGTCACTCATGGAAAACATGGCCTCCATGGCTTGTCTGATTCTTGTTTTTACCGCAGGCCAGCCCGGCGAGGAAATTCCCACCCAAACCGAGTATGCAGGCTTTTGTACAAAGGCCTGCACCTCATCGCCTTCAAACGCAACGTTTTTGAAGTGCGAACTACGAATCCACACTCATACCAGCGGCCTCCCCAGATGCGGTGTAATAGCGGGTCAAACTGGGAGAAATGGGTAGGACCTTCTATAGGTGCGCCGCTGATTCCTAATTCCTGTGCCTGGTCATCATCGTGAATTGACAGGTGACTGCCGTATTCCTGTTCTGCCAGCATTTGGAGAGGACGCCTAAAGGGGTCGTTGATAACGCCGTCGTTCTCTTCAATAAGGGTGTCGAATATCGCTTGAGTCATGGATGTTTTTCCGTCGGTTGCAATGAATGAAAAGGCACACAAGTATTTTTGATAAAACGCTACACAGTTAATGCAGTCGAGCAAAAGTGCTTGTTGTGCACACATTTACTTTAAAAAGTGAAGCCGCCAGCTTATTAAAAAACCACCAAAGCTGCCAATAAGTGCACAAAATTGTGCACCTGATCGAACCTTCGCGTACTATTGACGCGCATACTTGTTTGTTGCTTAACTTACGCACTCTAATTTCTACTAGGTTGGATCAATACCATGAAACTCGTTACTTTTACAGAAAATAAAAAGACACGGATAGGATTGCTTGAAAACCAGGCCATCATCGATCTGAGTAGTGCCGCTCCAGAGCTACCCACCGAAATGACTTCCTTTTTACAACAGGGCGATATCGCTATGACCATTGCCCGGCAAACACAATCGAGCGAACCACACTTTCAGCTGGACGAGGTAATATTGGAAGCCCCCATTCTTCGTCCGCCCAAAATACTGGCTATCGGCCTTAACTACCGCGCCCACGCGGAAGAATCCAATATGGACATTCCCAAGGTGCCACTGGTTTTTACCAAACAGTCGACTTCCATCAATGGACCCTATGGGGACGTACACTGGTCACCAGACAGCAAGGCGCTGGACTACGAGGGTGAACTGGGCGTGATTATTGGTAAGAGCTGTCGGCGAGTTCCGGCGGACAAAGCCGCATCGGTTATCGCTGGATTTTGTGTGATGAACGACGTCAGCGTAAGGGACTGGCAAATGCGCGGTGCCCCCGCTTCCTTTACCATGGGCAAATCCTGGGATACTCATTGCCCCATGGGGCCCTCCATTGTCACTCCTGATGAAGTAGACCCCCATAACTTGCAGCTGAAAACCTTCATCAACGGAGAACTGCGCCAGGACACCAATACCGATGATCTTATTTTTGACTGTTACCAGTTAATTGAATTTGTCTCCACGGTATTTACCCTGGAACCCGGCGATGTCATCGCAACGGGAACACCGAGCGGCGTCGGTGCGGCTCAAAAACCACCGGCCTTTGTTAAAGTGGGCGATGTCATGCGCGTTGAAATTGAAGAGCTGGGGTTTATTGAGAATAAAGTGATTGAAGAACCTGCGGAAATGACGCACTGGTAGAATAAGTTCTCAGCTTGCAATGCAAAGTACTGGAATAGAAAACGATAGTAATCTTACATTGCCTGTTCGACAGCGCGCGGGACTGGGTGGCAGGGAGCCCGCTATCAAACCTCTTTCTTTGTACTTTTTGCTTTATTTTTTTAAAAGGAGTACAAAAATCCGAGAACTATATTGCGCGAGGCTGATGGCGCTTACCGCTTTTCAATCCATTAAGACACCTACTTTTGAATGGCCCCGTGATGGGGTAGTTGGCTGTAGCATGTCTGAGCCTGCGGCGAGTTCTGCAGCGGCCAGCACGGGGCCATTCAATGTGGCGCATTGAAAGTACGCGGCAATATAGTGTTGTCTAAAAAGACAGTACGTTTATCAACTTCCCCGTCATTGTTTGTTTCTTGTAAAATTGCGATATTACCTTTAGGGATCTCTTCGTTTTCACCATCAAGGTTGGGCATAAAAGTGTTCATTTCCGTTACCCACATTCGACCTTGCGCATCAAGGCTCATCGCCACTGGGCTAAAAACATAGGGTTCTGCGGCAACAGTTTCCAGTGAGAAATCTTGTTGTAATTGCATTGATGCAATTGCTTGGGACACAGTTAAAACAGGAGTAGGTGGAATATCTTCAGCGGCAAATGGCGGGGTCAACTCGTGTCCCTCACGATCGCCAAGATTGATTTTTTCTCCTTAGCTTGAACCGGTGATGATTCTTCTTTTGCTGTGAGCGTAGGTGGATTCATTGTGCAACCTGCGAGTAAAAACAGCAGTACACTTTTAAGGAAAATTGTTTTTAACGATAATTTTTGCAACAAAACTTAATCCAATTCAGTGATTAAAACATTTCTAAAACGTACAACATTATTGGTTTTACCGGTTTCTTTTAACTGATGACTGCCGTGATGTTGTAAACCTATAAATCCTTGTTGATCTTTACTATCAATAACATGAGTGGTCAGTACATCATTGACATAGATTTTAATCTCACTATCACGGCATTCGATTCTATATTCATTCCACTCCAAATGTTGGTATGCATTCGCCATTTCTTGTGACCAAGTCGTTAACATATTTTGTTTGAAATCTTCATCAGGAAATGAGCGAGTGTCATGTTTAGGGTGTAACCATTGACGGCGCGCTTGGTCATATAAACCGCCACTCCATTTGCGATCACTAGGATCGACTTCGGCTTGATAACCCATGGCCTCGGTTCCGTTCTCGCCCTTTTTAACTTGACCACGAAACATAATGCCAGAGTTACTGTATTCGCTCACGTCTGGCATTTTCACTTCAGCGCTTAAGATGAAGTTTTTGTATTGTTTTTTGGTGGTAAAAAACCAGTTTCCGGTCGAGTTTAAAACTAATTCATCATCAATAACTTCGGCATTACCAAAATCATAAATGTTAGTAAATTGACTCAGTTCTTTATCGAGCAAGTTGTGTGATTTAGAGGCGGCGAAAATGGACTGACTCATCATCATAATAATGAGTAAGAATGACTTTAAGACTAAGCGCATAATTTTCCTACGAAAAATAGTTTAGTTGATGGTTTACAGCAGTCAGAACAGAGCGGAGTATAGGAAGGATTAATAACCCCTATATGCCTACCTGCTGGATTCACAGATACTGATAAATTATACGGAACTTCGATTGTAGCATTTATGACAGGATTTACGATATCACGTTAAACTCAACGAGCAGTTAGTAATGGACCCCACCAATTAGACAGTAACTGGACGAGTATAGGTTCCGCCAACTTTAAAAAGCTGAAAATTCTAGAATCGGCCCATGAATACATATAAGCGCCACCGATTCCCACCAGATATTATTTCCTATGCTGTTTGGCTGTACCATCGCTTCAACCTCAGTCACCGAGATATCGAAGATCTCCTGGCTGAACGGGGTGTCATCGTAAGCAGAGAAGCCATTCGTTTATGGAGTATCAGATTTGGTGCCCTTTACTCTCGGCGACTGAAAAGAAAGCGTCGCGGCTATGATGATACGTTTTACATCGATGAAGTCTTTGTCAAAATAAATGGTAAGCAGCATTACTTATGGCGAGCAGTCGACCAAGATGGAGAAGAGTTTATGTATACCTGCAGCCCAAGCGCGATGGGGTTGCTGCCAAACGCTTCTTTAGGCGGTTACTGCGTAATAACGATGGAGAATCCAGAAAGATCGTCACAGACAAGCTGCGTAGTTATGGTGTTGCACATCGAGAGTTGATTCCGGAGACGATCCACAGTACGCAACAGTATGAAAATAACCGGGCCGAGCAGTCTCATGAGGCGACCAGGGTAAGAGAGCGGGGGATGCGGAAGTTTAAATCAGTTAGACAGGCTCAGGATTTTTGGGCGCCCATGCTGCTGTGTCCAATATATTTAATTTGGGTAGGCACCTGATCAGGGCTGAACATTATCGGGATCTGAAGATGAGTGCGTTCGCTGAATGGCGTAAGGCGGTGGCTTGATGGCAAATGCTTGATATTTGCAATCTTCGAGTGTTAAGTTGCCAGAAGCCTGCGCAGCCGTGCGGCAAATACACTATTGCGGCGCGTTCAAACCTAATAGATTGACACTTTTTTGCTAGGCCAGTGTGTTTTTCGCGGGTAAACTATCTCATCCCCAGAGACGTGGAGGCGGTTCGCCAGGTCGCCAGGGACAGGATCTGCAGTCAACTTTTGCTGGATCAATAACGTCAACACCAATGCGGTTGCAGTCAGCGAGTGAGTCACCCGGAAAATCCACGATCTGACTGTGGTTCACTTCAGGAATTTTTGATGAAGTTGTTTCACTCCCACCCGAGCGCCATGGGCGGAGGGAACGTGGTATAAAGGTTATGCTGCGGAAATAGTGATCCCGACGCAGGTTGACTCACCTGATCAATTCTTCGTTAAGGAACAAAAAGTAATTCAGCCTTGATAGGCTCGAAACAATTCAACAGCCCTTGCCGCTTGCTCGAGATTTTTTCCATTGGGCACAAATTCCATCCCCCAAAAACCATTATAACCTGACTCAATGGCAGTACGGACACATGCAGCATAGTCGATGTTTTGTGCCGATCCAGGGAAGTCACGATTTGGGCTACCCGCAACATGAAGATGTGCAATATGTTCGATGTTGTCTTGTATCAAAACTGTTGGATCTTCTCCCATGCGGTGCATGTGATACAAGTCAAGCAAGACTTTTAGATTTGGCGAATTGAAGTGTCTGGCCAACTCAAATCCGAAGGAGCTGTTGTCGGCTTCATACCTTGGGTGATTGTAGGTGTTCAACATCTCAAAGATCAAAACCCGTCCAGTTTTTTCTGCGTCGGGCAGTACTTGTTCAATCGCCGCCACACATGCCTCAAAACCATCATCAATTCCATCAACACGGTTTCCACTGAAAATGATGACATGTGGGATGTCATTATTTTCAGTTTCACGAATGGTGGCCCGGATGCTTCCAATCAGTTCAGTATGATTGGCTCTGTTATTGAGACCAGCTTCCATTCCAGGTGCGGCATAGTTTAGGATGGATAGTCCCGCTGACTGAGCCGCTTTACGTCGCTGTGGAGGCACCATCTCGACTGCATCGTATCCTATTTCTTTTAAGTTCGTATAGTATGTTTTAGCATCGTTTACTGCTTGGAAAAAGCACCAATCAGGAGCTCTTAAACGGATTCTATTGTTTGTCAATTTGGGACACTACGTCAACTTTATTCGAATTCGAAATAGGCGTTTGAAACGACTGTTTTTTCACCGACTCGCGCTTCGAACAATACCCGACCAGGGCCGTCGTTCCACGTTAAAACTTCAAGTCTGTCATCGAGAAAAACCGGAGATGAAAATCTGACTTTTATTTTTCTGAACCGGGATGCATCGCCTTCACATAAGGCAGAAAGCAACAATTGTCCGCAATGGCCGAAGGTACAAAGTCCATGCAGGATAGGCTCATCGAAACCACCAAACCTGGCCGCCGCAGGATCAATGTGTAAGGGGTTATAATCACCCGATAATCGATAAATATGTGCCTGGTTCTTCGCGATATGGATTTTGATTGTTGCGTCTGGAGTCCTGTCAGGCACAATGAGTTTTTCTGAGTAGGTTTGACCTGATCCTTCAAAAGGTTCGATGTCACCGAGGGCTTTTACGCCGCGTCGGAAGGAGCCGTTGACCATCTTGATGCAGACATCTCCGTCTGCATCGGTGACGGTGCTTTCACATTCAACAAAGCCATTTCCCTTACCCCGGGGGTGCGCGCCAATCAATCTGGAGCGAACGGTCACTTGCCCATCAACGGGAAGTGGCTTGAGCATTTCAAGATAACGTTCCGCATCAATATTCAGCGGGCCGGGTGATGACGGAATGGCGGTTAAATCAATTGGTGCACCGGCGCCACCCCAACGAATCGAAAATGTTGGGAATACAGAAAAATTTTCATGCCCTTCGTAGGCAAACGCTAGTTCCTGAATGCCGATACCCACGGCATAGAGCAAAACATCCCGTTTGTCATATTTAATGGTGACGGGTTCACCCCAAGGTCCTGCTTCACCGTTGGGAAGGGCGGAAAGTGCATCGTAGGTGGCCATTGTGTCTAGTATCCTTATGTAAAAAAGAACACGATGAATGTTCTCGATCTTAAGTCAGCCGCCGGAACCGAATTAACTGGTCTATTTGGGTGGTTCATTAGTAGACATCAGTGAGTTCGTTATAGCGTTTAACGGCTGGGGTGAACGATGGGATTGAGCCTAAAAGACTCACATTAGAAATACTAATAAAGCCATAGTTGTCCCCATTTCTCGAATCCCTCAGTCATGCTGCAAGAGCCCGTTGAAATACGGCCGAGATTTATTTACTGGCAAAACACGCTTTATAATTCCTATTCTCTGCTTCGGCCGGGTGTTCTTTATATCGGCCCCTAGAGCACCGCGCGCCAACTTGGGGATACGATCGGTGTCTTCAGATTTACAATGGTTGACGCAGCTGATTTTTTAATCAAAAAGCTTCCCTTGATACATTACATAGTCACATGCATTCGCACGGACTTCAAGCCCCAGGGCATCGCATGTTATCAAGAGGTATGCACTATTTCAAGCAAATTGCACTATTATAAGCAATTAGGGTCAATTAACCTCACTAACCTGGCATGACACTAACCAGCTGCACCACCGAGAATGAATCTCGAAATGATGGACTGTTTTTTCTAACCTCGCCGATTGTAACTTCGTATGTCTCAAAGAGATCGTCAGGCAATTCTGCATGTGCTGGTATCTTGAATCCCGAGAGTCCGCATACCAAGATGGCAAACAATGTTCGCCTGCAACATGCTATACCCTTAATAGTTTTTTAAAGTTGACTATTCAACGAGTCACTTTACCTTCCAAAATGTAATTCTGTCGAAAAGTACAAGTATTTATTGTAAAAACGCCTCACTCGGTCATGATCGAATAACAATTTTTGTCATTAGTAAAATAGAGACACATTAGATTTAATATTACATCTAATTCAAATTTGCCTTGATACTTATCTTGCTACTACTACGATTGTCCGCCCTTTTTTGCCGCCATTAAAATTTCATCTTACTCATCTCGACGAAAATATTTTCCATTGGCAATGACAGCTTCAATAGTTTGAGTATTTCGAATATCAACTAATGGATTTTCTTTTAACAAAACTAAGTCAGCGCGATACTTATGATGAAGTCCACCAACTTGGGGCAATTCGACTAATCGGTCCGATGCTGAAGTCTTCTTGAACACTTGGCGGTCAATCGGCGCTTGTTTGACGAGACCTAAGTGAGTTCGATGTGCTGTAAATACTTTCTCACTACTGAACATCAACTCAATTAGGACGCCTGATTATTTTTGCTTTTGCATAAATCTGACTCAGGGAGTAATTGGTGGATTGTCGATCCGCGCAAATAGAAAAGTTGCACGGCTTTTTCTTTTTAAGATTGCAATAGTGACAAGGTTTATACTTTATCCAGGTGTTGCCAAGCCGCCGCTCTAATTACCTTTTTATCAATTTTACCAGCTGCAATTCTGGGAAGAGGCTCATGACTGACAATCATGTAGTGTGGAATCTTAAAGGCTGAGATTCGCTGTTTTAAGAATTCACGAATTTCATCCTCATCAACTCCGGTACTGCAATAGAGAGAAGCCCCCACTTCTTCTCCAAGACGCTCGTCCGGTACGGCATAAACCGATGCTTCGATAATATGCTCGTGCTCCACCAATGCACCTTCAACTTCAGCACAACCAATATTTTCACCACCACGAATAACTAGATCCTTAATCCGGTCAACAATATATAGATAGCCTTCATCGTCCAGGTAGCCAACATCGCCTGTTCTCAGGAAATCACCATAAAACGATTCAATGTTAGCATCAGGTCTATTCCAATAGGCTTTAAACAGTGCGGGACCCCCCAACAGTAATTCTCCACGCTGTCCCTGAGGTACATCGTTACCTTCATCGTCAACCACTCTAAGATCCATTACTGCCGCTTTTCGTCCAGTACTACTGGGATGATTGACATAATCCTGCCCTGCCAAGCCTGCGCCAATGGCATTAGTTTCTGTCATTCCCCATCCAATATTAGGAAGCGCTTCACCAAATGACGAGGCTATGTTCTTTACTTGATCCGGTGCTCGAGCGGCGCCGCCGCCACCAACGGAAACAAGACTACTTAAATCATATTCAGACAGCTTCGCGTATTCAACTAAATCCCCGGTCATTGCAGGCGGTGCAGTGAAGGCCGTTATCGTTTCTTTTTCAATGAGTGCGGCGGCCTTTTCAACATCCCACTTGTACATGCTCACTATCTTACGCTGCGCCCGGTATGACATTAAAAATATCGAATGTGAACCGGTGACATGAAATAGGGGTATTGCCAACAAAACGCCAGCTTGCACATTAAGCTCAACCGGCTCAATACCAAATTCCCCCATACTTAGCTGGCCTTCAAGCTCCCAGGTCATCAATGAAGAAAGTATATTGGTATGACAACATAGGACCCCTTTTGGGTGTCCAGTCGAGCCAGAGGTATAAAATAGAGTAGCCGGGTCGTCACCACTTAATGACACATCTGGCATTTCGGTTTCAGTTGCTCCCAACAGTAAATCAGCTAAATTAGCTATATCTTCCTTTAGTGGTTTTTGAGGTCTAACAACAATAACTTGTAGATCCAGCTCCTCTTTAGCAGCCTCTAATCGATCAGTTCTTTCTTGATCGGCAAAAAGCACTTTTGCCCCGCTATCACGTAGGCCGAAAGCCATTTCATCCGATAGCCACAATGCATTCATTGCAACAGCCACTGCACCGATCGATGTTATCGCATTAAAAGCCATTATCCATTCGGGATAATTACGCATGGAAATGGCTACTCGATCACCTTTTACAACGCCGTATTGATTGATAAGTAAATGTGCTATTTGGGCCGCGCGCTGAAAGGTTTCTTCAAAGGTATAGCGTTCGTCTTCATAAACGAGAAATGTTTCTTCACTTCGAGCGTCCTGGTACAACTCTCGTAGGGTTTGAGGGCCATTTTTAAATACTCGGCACTCCCTTCCCCATACATTACCAGGGACAATTTCAAAATCCTCTCCCTCTGCAGTTAATTTGTCAATCCAGTCATCACGAGTAAGTTTTTTAGCAGTAGTCATAGATTATTTTTAGCCATTTGTTAATAATGACAAACATACTATCTCTTTCACTGTTTATTTCAAGGAGATCAGCACTTTTACCCGTTACTATGACGTTAAACGGAATTGCCAACTTAATGGGCCATGTTTGGTTGAATAGGCCTTGAATACATACAAACGCAACAGATTTCCCGCCGATATCATCAGCTATGATGTCTGGTTGTACTACAGGTTTAATCTCAGTCATCGCGACATTGAGGATTTACTCGCCGAAGGAGGTGTCATCTCTCTCGGGAATCAATCCGCCTATGGTGCATCAAATTTGGCGCTCTTTACTCTCGGAGACTAAAAAAGAAGACACCGAGGTTATGGTGAAACCTTCTACATCGATGAAGTCTTTATCAAGATGAACGGCAAGCAGTATTACCTCTGGCGGGCTGTTGACCAAGATGGCGAGGTCTTTGATGTGTACCTACAGGCTAAGCGTGATGGTGCAGCTGCTAAACACTTCTTCAAGCGACTGTTACGAAACCATGGTGAAGAGCCTAGGAAGATCGTAACCGACAAGTTGCGTAGCTACCGCCTCTTATCACTAAATCATGCATATGCTGTTTCCTGTCGCTGACTGAACATTGGGCGGCTTGAGCTGCGCCCCTCGATTTGTGTACTTTAGTGGCACGCGGCGTGCTGCCCGTAAGCTCTTGCTTAGTACTTGCTTGCTATCTCTTCCACTCTTACCTTTCAATCGATAGCCACCTTTCATGTATCTGAGGCTCGCCATTAAACCGCCCGTATTTGCGCATTAGTTACGATTGGCTGAATCAATAATCGTCAATCATTCTAGCGGATTTGTTAACACGGGGGTAGCGGGCCGCTGAGTTTTGGTGACTTGGCCTTAAAGCTCAGGATCCTCCCCCCAAGGGGGGAAGAATTCAGGTGTGCGGACAGAACGGGACTCAATCAACTGACATCATCGGGGCAACAGCCTCATGTTTTTCTGTACCCTGTTGACTGGAGGGGGCTAATGGGTGGCGATACCCACTGGAGTATTTCACCAGTGCGAATATAGAGGTTCTACACAGTCACAAAAACAGGCATATGCCGTCCCTTAAACTTATGCACATTGCATAAGTTTAGAGCAACCGGCCCTCTAACCACATTAACGAAATGGGTATAAAGAAATCATGGTTAATAGCGCAATTTGCACAGTTATGGAATAAAGGCCACCTGATTCCAGGGTTGCTACTGGGCATTGTTGCTAGCAGCTATGAGCAGCCTCTACTTAGTCTATAATTCCAGCTTCTCTGTGAATTTCGGCGAGCTGTTTCGCTGTGATTTTTATAACCTTACGGTCATAGGTTATTAGGCCATTAATTTCTCCTTCAACATCCGTAGTTTGAGTGTAAACAGCTGCTGCAATCCCTTTGTTCTTAAATTCACCCAGAGTATTAGCGGTTCGGCGATAGCGCTCCATATATTCCTCTACTGTTTCTGGCAAACCACCGTATCCCCAGTTCTCGCGCTTAGTGTCCCAGAGGTGTCCTTTGACCGGCCATCCGTGTCCACCGAACTCACCGATGACTTTGATATAGTCATCGTAGAGCGCGATGTCCATAGGAAAGTTTGGTGCGGGGTAATAATGCTGGTCGGCGATATCCGTGACTGGGAAGAAATTGCCGCCACTGGCTAAGTTCAGGTGACGAGAAGGATCATACCGTTTAACCCACTCACCAATCTCGGCGCTGCGATGTTGTCCCCAGCGCTCATTAAACGGGGTCCATACTACGATTGATGGGTGATTATGAAGGGTGTCGATCATAACTTTGAGTTCGCCCATGTATTGCTTATGGGCCCAATCGGGCCAGTCCGCTTCGACGGGGTCTTTCTCCGATGCCCACCAATCGCCATACACAGGCTTATAACCTGGTTCATCGGCATCAAGTCTTTTCCATTTAGGCCACTCATTGGGCCCTGCTCCTCCAGAGGGTTGATCTTGCCAAACTAACAAGCCCAGTTTGTCCGCATGATAATAGTAACGGCGGGGTTCGGCCTTCTTATGCTTGCGGATCATGTTGAAACCCGCAGCTTTTAAAAATTCCATTTCCCAAATAATGGCTTCATCCGCTGGCGGATTAAGAAAACTCCCCGGCCACCAACCTTGATCCAGTGGACCCCAGTGAAATATATTTTTACCGTTCAGGGTAAATTGCCAGTTGTTATTGTTATCGAGGGCTTTGCCAACACTGCGGAAGCCGGTGTAAGATTTTATCTGGTCGATGATCTCTCCTTTTGCATCAAGCAATTCAAACGCAAGATCATATAGATAAGGGGATGAAGGGGACCACTGTTTGACATTCTTTACCGATAGGGAAACGGTGTTTTTATATCCGGTCTTTTGAGCAACAACTTTTTTACCATCGATAACCTTTGCTCTCAATTGGACCTCTTTAGCAAGCCCTTTAACAACCCCTTCAACCTTTAATTCCCCATCCATATTGGCAATTACCTTAACGCTATCCAGATAGGTTTCAGCAACGGATTCTAGCCACACCGTTGCCCAGATGCCGGAAGAAGGTGTATACCAGATGCCGCTATTTTTACGCTTCTGCTTTCCTCGTAACTGGTAAAGATCTGGATCATCGGTTCCATCGATGACGCGAAGCTCGAGGATGTTTTTGCCTTGCCGGATATGTTCTGTAACGTCGAAGGAAAAAGGATTGTTGCCGCCCACATGATCCCCAACAGCCTTCCCATTCACCCAAACCATGCATTTGTGGTCGACGCCTTCAAAATTCAGCAAGGTGCGTGCTTTAGGCAGAGATGGCAGTTCAAAGGTCTTGTGATACCAAATGACTTCATCGGGAGCCAAGCGGCGTCCCACGCCGGAGAGGGGTGTTTCCAGTGCGAAAGGAACTAGAATTTCTTGTTCCCATTCTTTGGGCTTGGCAGCTGTATTTTTTGTCACGGCAAATTGCCACAAACCGTTCAAATTTGTCCAATTGTCACGCACCATTTGTGGGCGTGGATATTCCCGCCAAGCATTGTCCGGGGTTACTTTCTCTCCCCAAGTAGTAAGCATTGTGTTTTCCGCTGGGTTCAAATCGTTCGCTAGTGATGACAGTGAAACAAAAATCAGAAATAGCAGCGAGAGTTTATATTTTGTTATCATTGGGATTAATCCGGCTGGGTGTGAAGAAGTTTAAAATAAGTGCGCAATTAAACTATAAAGCCAACATTGGGGCACTTTAATAATTAGTCTGCAGGGTAGGATCGTACGTATTCAGCGATTGTTGGTGCAAATTCGGCTGAAGAGGTCGCAGTATAAATCTCTGCTCGTGGAGTATTAAAGTAGGATGTGCCATCGTCTACTACGCAATGAAAAAGTGGCTACGCACTTCATCTCGATAAACAGCTGCCACTAGCCTGCCACGTAAAGCATGTTATCGCTTGAATGGGGCGTTTGTTGTTCTTATACTCAGCCGCACTGTGGTACATTGTTTTCGAGCCATGCCTTCTGTACCGGATGATTGTCATCTGTACTTAACCCTTCTATCGTCGTCACTTCCCTGCCAGCAATGACCTTCACCGGTGTCGAGCAGGATCGAATGGTGCACAATGCACGCGCCACAAAGGGCCATGCCACATCAATACTTCGGGCCTGTGATGTCAAACTCATCGCGTAAAAACCATAGAATAGGCATCTCAGGATCGCCATGGAATTCATGACGCTTGCCATTAACTTTAACTGTCAGCATTAATTTTCCTCCGATGTAGGGTAACCAGCTACTTTAGCGCCTCAGGGTAATGGTCATTAAAATATATACAACTCCTTATCGGAGAAGCGACCAAACAGGCCTTTGTCACCTTTATAATGTAGGTTCTATTTGCACCTCTTAATGCTTATTATTGCACATAATGCTTATTTATGTGCAATAATAAGCATTATACGCCAAATAAGCAAATATGGTGCGTAAGAGCCCCGAGCGTAAGACGAATGAACGCCCCCGCCCACACTCAACCTAGTCTAAAAACAGGCTAATGGCTATCACATATCGCCTTGTAGGCACCCGGAAGTCTGCTGTCACACGACAATTTGAAAGTCTGTTGGTAAAATGGTTATCGTAAAACAGATTCAGTAATCGAAAACCACGGCAACATACGTAAAAGGAGAATCAAAATGAAGTTCGGAGTACAAGTAAATGTCTATAGAACCGACTGGTCCAGCGTGAAGGCCTCGGTCACGGCTATGGAAAATGGCAGCTGGGATAGTCTCTGGTTTCAGATCACTATATTCCGCCGGGTGCAAACAGCGCCCAGGAAGCGCTAACCGCCTTTGAAGGCTTGTCTGCCATTGCTACGATCGCAGGGATGACCAAGAAGTTAAGGCTGGGGAATCTCGTGC
>Ga0105356_10001655_pt1 | contig 22178 bp, 21 predicted proteins | sample GOMGulsemesocosm_3_FD_83502 | JGI IMG/M metagenome (GOLD analysis project Ga0105356, IMG submission 83502) | Methane-oxidizing microbial communities from mesocosms in the Gulf of Mexico - GOM9D Gulf of Mexico | ecosystem: Environmental > Aquatic > Marine > Cold seeps | place: Gulf of Mexico... | reverse complement strand
GTTTTTACGGTTTCTTTGTTATCTACACCTAATCCTTCTTGTTGATGTACCATTACACCATTGGTATCAAACACACTTATAATATTTGAATGTGAAAAATCCATTGGTGATATTTTTTTATAATTCACAGCTAAAACGGCTGCAAATTCTCTAGTCATTTCTGTACTGCCTCTTAAAAACAACCATTGGTCAGATTCCATGTTATTTTCTTTTGAAAAGGCTTTAAGCCGTGTTGGAGTATCAGTTTCAGGATCAATACTTACTAAAATTAATTTGACTTTTTCTTTATTTTTATTTGGAATTTGTGCTTCAATATTTCTCATATCTGAAACCAATCTTGGGCAAGCTGCTTTACAAGTGGTGTAAATCATAACCATCACCAATATATCTCCTTGAAGTGATTTCAGCTCAATATCTTTATTATCTTGGGTTGTCCAATTAGACGGTAAATTGTAGATAGACAGTTCTGGAATCTCATTTGATACAACATCTGATAGACTTTTATTAGAAGTTACATCTGTGTTTTTATTGTTCTTACAAGATGATAGAATTAGTGCTATTACAATTATTTTAATTAGTGTTTTCATAGCTTTATTCATTGTTTATCAATATTCGCATAGTATTCAAAACGCCATGCTTAATAAAATACGTTATTGGGAAACCTCAATGTCTTTAACGCATCTAAATCCAAGGTTTCTACCTGTATAACTGGCTTTAATACTCCCCCTAAATGCATATCGCATAAAAGCGGCATAATTCATTAAATCGGAAGCACCAACGGCTGCACTTCCACAGAAAAGGTTACTATCCTTATCCACATCTTTTCTAGATTCACCTGACATAAGTACAGAGTTAAAATCTAAGGTCCATTCCCAAACTAAACCATGGAGATCATAAACTCCCCAATAATTTTTAAAGGTTGACCCAACAGTATTTTTAAATGTTTTAGGAGCTTCGTACCAGGTTAGAATTTTTTGATTGTAGTCAGGTAAAATTCTTGCGTCTGGAATATTTTCATCGGCCATAGCTGCAAACTCCCATTCATCTACAGTTGGCAATCGTTTACCTTGGCATTCACAATAGGCCTTTGCTGCAAACCATGACACACTTGTTATTGGAGAACTGGGAAGAAAATTAATTCCTAGGGTAGTATCATCTTCCCATTTCACCAAATAACTTTCATCAGAAAAAAGTCTTATTATTTTAGATTTTTTCCATTTAGGGTACTTTTTAACAAACGTTAAATAGTCACTATTCGTAACTGGATATACATCCATTTTAAAATCTCTCACAACTACAGTTGCAGAGTCTGCTCCATAAAGGGGAATAAAACTTCCTCCAGTTACAAGAACCATTTCGTTTTCTGATTGACCAAGAATATTATTTGAACAACCTATTAACAAAAAAACCAATATCAATCTGAAAAACGAAACCATCCTACTTTATTTTAATGTGCATTTCTTCTACTTCTAACCATTGTAGGAGTTACTTCTTTCTTAGAGTTACCCCAGCTGTTATATACATAAGTTAGTACATTTGCTATTTCTTCATCTGAAAGATCTTGTCTGGTCATGACACTATTATAGGTTACACCATTAACTGTAATCTCTCCTGTCTTACCATTAAGAATAATATCAATCGCACGATTAACATTTTCATTTAAATAATCTGATTTTGCCAATGGAGGAAACGCATTTGCAATTCCTTGTCCTTCAGCTTGATGACAAGCAAAACAGGTTTGCATATAAGTTGCCTTTCCATACTCCATTTTTTCCTCTAGAGTTTTTGCAGATGCAACGGGTTGACCGGCACCTTCTTCAACAGGCATATCTTGAATTCCTCCACCTTCTGGTTGGTAAATTCCTTCTTCCTGCATACCAGAATAAATTTTCAAATCTTCTTCACCTTCTACCTTAAGCATTCCTAATGCCCCTTTGTTAAAAGCTCTGAATATAGAGTGATCTACAAGGATAAATGTTCCAGGAACATCTACTCTAAACTCTACAATTGCAGCACCACCGGCAGGCACAAGTGTTGTTTGTACGTTGGTGTTTATAAGGTCTCCACCTTCAACTCTTACTTTGTCAAATATTTCTCCAATAACATGGAAAGATGACACTAAATTTGGTCCACCATTTCCAATATAAAGTCTAACAGTTTCTCCAACTTTAGCAGTAATAGCATTATCACCAGTTAAAGAACCTACCTTACCATTAAATACAACGTAATCGGCATCCTCATCAACAGCTTTTTTCATATCAAAAGGTTGTAATCCACGCTCTCCAGTATCTCCTTTAGTATAGAAATCACCTTGCATTACGTAATACTCTTTATCAACTTTAGGCAACCCTCCTTCAGGCTCTACCAAAATCAAACCATACATCCCATTGGCAATATGCATTCCCACTGGTGCTGTTGCACAGTGATACACATACAGTCCAGGGTTCAACACTTTAAATGAAAACTGCGCTTCTTTACCTGGGGCAACAAATGATGATGTTGCTCCACCTCCAGGACCTGTTACAGCATGTAAATCGATATTGTGTGGCAACTTGTTATCAGGGTGATTCTTTAGGTGAAATTCAACCTCATCTCCTACTCTAGTTCTAATAAAACTTCCAGGAACAGAACCACCGAAAGTCCAATACGTATATTTTACACCATCCGTCATTTCACCAACCTCTTCTAATATTTCCATATTAACGATTAGTTTCTTTGCCTTTCTGCGTCCTACTGGCGTTGGCACATGCGGTGGCGCAGTTAATTCTGCAACCATTTCTCTACTTACAGGAATGTCAGCAGCATTTTCATAATCCTTTTTTTCATTATTGTCTACACATGAAAATAAGGCGATAAGTGGCGTTAATGCTAACAATAACACTAAGGCTCTCATCTTTGATAATCTTTGATTAAACTTCATGAACAAAATATTTAGTTGATTTTAATATAAAAAGACATTTTTATCTTTTATATGTCAAAATTAATTCTAAACAGAAGTTAAAAACATGATTTTTATCAGTTATCAAACTTTTATTGATAAATTTTACATGTTAAACATTTAAACCCTCCACCAATTCTAGAGACTGTGAAATATCATGGTATTTTAATGTTATTTTCAAAACTTATTTATTTTTTGATGTTTTTTCTTACATAAATCAGTAACTTAGCTTACTCTCTAACAACCAAGATAATAGTCATTATTACGTTAAATTATTTATGTAACCTCATTACATAGATGTAAAACCATTCACAAATGAGCATCAAAATTCAACTATTATGTTACGCCTTACTAACATTAACTGTAGTAGGACATTCGCAAAATTCAGATTTGGAAAAGGCACAGCCACAAACTCAAATTGAAACAAAAAAAATCCCCATAGATCCCAACGTTAAAATTGGAAAACTATCTAATGGGTTAACTTATTATATAAGAAACAATGGAAAGCCCGCTAACAAAGTAGAGTTGCGTCTTGTGATAAATGCTGGATCAATTTTAGAGAATGAAAAGCAATTAGGCTTAGCTCATTTTATGGAGCATATGAATTTTAATGGCACTAAAAATTTTAAAAAAAATGAACTTGTTGATTACTTACAAAGCATTGGCGTAAAGTTTGGAGCTGATCTTAACGCCTATACAAGCTTTGATGAGACCGTTTATATCTTACCTATCCCCAGTGATGACCCTGAAAAATTAGAAAAAGGATTTCAAATTATTGAAGATTGGGCACATAATGCAACCTTAACAGACGAAGCTATAGACGATGAACGTGGTGTTGTTTTAGAAGAATACAGGTTGGGTCTTGGTCCAAACAAAAGAATGATGCAGCAGTATTTACCAAAATTAATGCATGGTTCAAAATATGCCGACAGACTACCAATTGGAACTAAAGAAAATCTCGAAAACTTTACTTACGACGATGTACGAAGTTATTATAAGGATTGGTATCGTCCAGATTTGATGGCGGTAGTTGCCGTTGGAGATCTAGATGTCGAACAATTAGAAGCTAAAATTAAAGAACATTTTGGAGGTATTCCTAAAGCTGATAACCCAAAAGAAAGGCCCTCATTTGATCTCCCTAATCATAAAGAAACTTTTGTAACAGTTGCAACGGATAAGGAAGCCGCCTTTTCACAGGTCCAAATAATGTACAAAGACACCTATGAAGCCCCTAAAATGGAAACTACAGTCGATTACCGTGACATGATAATAAGAAATTTGTTTAGTGGAATGCTCAACAATAGACTTACCGAATTAACAAACAAACCGAATCCTCCCTTCGTTTACGGATTTTCCTATTATGGAGGTACATTTTCACGTTCTAAAAACGCCTATCAAAGCTTTGCTATGACCAGTGAAACAGGACAATTAAAAGCGTTAAAAACCTTATTAGAGGAAAATGAACGTGTGAAGCGTTATGGTTTCCAGGAAAGTGAATTTGACCGTGCTAAGAAAAATATATTAGCAGGACTAGAAAAACAATATAAAGATCGAGACAAGCAAGAAAGTGGTCGAATTATTGGAGAATATGTTAATAATTTTTTAGAAGAGGAGCCTATTCCAGGAGTAGCATGGGAATATAATACCACCAACGCTTATATTACCAATATTCAACTTTCCGAAGTAAATACTTTAATCACAAATTTTATTCATGATGACAACCGTGTAATCATTTTAACTGGCCCTGAAAAAGAAGGATTGACACAGCCCAGTGAAACTGATATACTAGCTCTTTTAAAAACAGTTAAAACTTCCGAAATTGAACCATACAAAGACGCTGATATTAGAGAAAATCTCGTTGAGAATATTCTTAGAGAAGGATCCATTATCAAAACAGATAAGAATGATTTAATTGATGCAACCACGTTTACTTTAAGTAATGGTGCTACAGTGACATTTAAAAAAACAGATTTTAAAAACGACGAAGTATTATTTGAAGCAACAAGTTTTGGAGGAACGAGTCTATATTCAGATGAAGAATATCTTTCCACAAACTTTGCAAACAGAGGACTTTCAGAAGCTGGAATTGGAGGTCTCTCTAAAACAGATTTGAGTAAAATGCTCAGCGGAAAAATTGTTCGTGTAAGTCCATATATTCAGTTAGTAACTGAAGGATTTAGAGGTCAGGCTGCTCCAAAAGATTTAGAAACATTGTTTCAACAAGTTTATCTATATTTTACAGATTTAAACAAAAACGATGAAGCATATGCCTCATATATAACCAAACAAAAAAGTTTTTTAGGTAACTTAATGGCTAATCCCCAATTCTTTTTTTCTAATGAAACTGGTAAATTTAGAAATAAAGGGAATAAAAGGTATACAGGGTTTCCAACTCCCGAAAAAATGGATGCTGCAGATTATAACTTAGCATACAAAAAATATCAAGAGCGTTTTGCTGATGCCGGTGATTTTAATTTTTATTTTGTTGGTAATATCGATGAAGAACAACTTAAGTTATTTTCTAAAAAATACCTAGCATCATTACCAACCACTAATTCCAATGAAACATTCATACCAACGGTTTTTAGAGAAAAAGATACCTATAGAAAACAGATTGTTAACCGTGGAAAGGATCCTAAGAGTTTAGTTACTATAAATTGGGGAGAAGATGATATTGAATACTCAGCCAAGAAGAAATTAGAAGTTTCAGCACTTGGAGAAATTCTAACTATAAAACTAATTGAAAAACTTAGAGAAGAAGAAGGCGGAGTCTATGGTGTAGGGGCAAGAGGGTCGTTTAGGAAAATTTCTTTTACAGGAGTAGACTTTACAATTTCTTTTCCTTGTGGACCTGAAAATGTAGACAAGTTAATAGCCGCGGCTTTAGCCGAAGTTGAGAAAATTAAGACTGATGGGCCAACAGAAAAAGATCTATTTAAAATCAAAGAAACCTATTTACTTAAATATAAGGAAGACATCAAAAAGAATAGATTTTGGCTAGCAAATTTTATACGCTCAACTCAAGAAAAAAGTGATGCAGCAGATATTCTTAAATCCGAAGCAGCTATTAATGCATTAACAATTGAAGGTATTAAAAATGTAGCGAACGAATTTTTGGATGAGAATTACTTTTTAGGAATTTTACTTCCTGAAGAAAAATAGCATTCATTTATAGAGGACTTTAAAAGGTGATTCATTAGAGTCACCTTTTTTTTTAATCCACTTAATACTTGCGCCAAATTTACCTACAAAAATCAACAACAATACCTTACATTGTATTTGCATAAAAAACCACGAAAATTTCCTGTAATTTTTGTATATGATGCACATATGAATTATATTTACACACCCTACAGTAACTTATTTTAATCTAATTGTATCTCATACAATTACGGAAATAATGAGCTAAGTGGGTAAAATTATAGCAGTCTCCAACCAAAAGGGAGGCGTCGGAAAAACTACAACATCGGTAAATTTAGCAGCTTCACTTGGAGTTCTAGAAAAAAGAGTGTTATTAATAGATGTTGATCCTCAAGCCAATGCTACCTCTGCTCTTGGTCTTTCTATTGAAAATACTAAAAACAATACCTGTCAATTATTTTTGACTAATAATGCAATAAACAAATGCATAGTCAAAACCAACTCACCAAATCTTGATATTATTCCAAGTCATATAGATTTGTTTCGTGTAGAACTTGAAATTACGGATAAAAATAAATTAGAGTATTCACTAAAACAATCCATTTCACTTTTAGAAACAAGTTATGATTTTATAATAATTGATTGCAGCCCTTCACTTGGTGTATTAACTATAAATGCATTGGTGTCGGCAGACTCAGTTATAATTCCTATTCAATGTGAATATTTTGCTTTAGAAGGCTTAAATAAACTAATGAATACGATTAGATGCTTACAAAAAAAACACAATCTTAGTTTAACCATTGAAGGATTACTTCTCACTATGTATGATTCAAGATTACTGCTTTCTAATCAAATTGTAAAAGAGGTCCAAAAACATTTCCACAGTATGGTTTTTCAAACTATTATTCAACGTAATACGCGTTTAGGAGAAGCTCCAAGTTACGGGAAAAGCATTATAAATTACGATATTAACTGTAAAGGAGCTACAAATTACTTAAGCCTAGCAAAGGAAATCATAAATAATAATGACACGAACTCTACACTCCAGAACCGCAGTGTTCTAGGACGAGGGATTTCTGAGTTAATAACAAACAATGCGGACAAACTTGATTTAATACTCTTAAAAATTAAAGATTATAACAGTAGCACCCCTCCATCTAAACCACTTAACTTTTACTATAAAGGGGGCGATAAATTAGACCTATCAAAAATTAATTACAATAATCTTATTGGCCTTTCCAAATTAGATATAAAGAATAAATTAGGACTTTCATATAATGATATAAATAGCAACAGATGGATGTATCGATTAAGCGACAAATTTAAAATTACAAAAAAAAATTACATTTATTTTTATTTCTTAAATGACCAACTACGGCACTATAGATGCAAAAGATTTAAAATTACAAGTAACAAATTTGACTTAAAAAAAATATTGTTGGAAAACACCTATTAATATCTTTTTTTTAATAGATTACGAAATGTATTTTTGTAATTAAAAATTAACCAAAAGCATGGGTAAAATAATAGCAATTGCCAATCAAAAAGGAGGCGTTGGCAAAACCACAACATCCGTAAATTTAGCAGCTTCACTGGGAGTTTTGGAAAAAAAGGTACTTTTAATAGATGCCGATCCTCAAGCCAATGCTACATCTGGTTTAGGTATTGACGTTGATAGTGTTGTTAACGGATCCTACCAAGTACTCGAGCACACTTGTGCTGCAGAAGAATGTATTTTAAAAACAAGTGCTCCAAATGTAGATATCATCCCAGCCCACATAGATTTAGTTGCTATTGAGATTGAGCTTGTAGACAAAATAGAACGTGAATACATGCTCAAAAAGGCCATTACTCATTTAAAATCTAATTATGATTATATCTTAATAGACTGTGCCCCTTCACTGGGTCTTTTAACACTCAATGCTCTTACTGCTGCCGACGCTGTAATTATTCCAATCCAATGTGAATATTTTGCATTGGAAGGATTAGGAAAACTTCTGAATACCATTAAAAGTGTTCAAAAAATACACAATCCAGAATTAGATATAGAGGGCCTATTACTCACCATGTACGACGCTCGTTTAAGACTTTCAAATCAAGTCGTTGAAGAAGTTCAAAAGCACTTTAATGATATGGTCTTTCAAACCATTATACAACGTAATGTAAGATTGGGTGAGGCTCCTAGTTTTGGTGAAAGTATAATTAACTATGACGTAAGTAGTAAAGGTGCTGCGAATTACTTAAGTTTGGCAAAAGAAATTATCAATAAAAACGGCGATTAATGGCGAAGGCAACCAAAAAACAAGCACTAGGCAGAGGACTTTCTGCTCTTTTACAAGACCCCTCTAATGATATAAATTCTAGTCAAGATAAAAATGCAGATAAGGTAATTGGTAATATTGTTGAGCTTGATTTAAACACAATAGCAGTTAACCCGTTTCAACCAAGAACTAAATTTAATGAAGACTCCTTGCGTGAATTGGCGTCTTCTATTAAAGAGTTGGGAATTATTCAACCCATAACAGTTAGGAAAATTTCTTTTAACAAATATCAATTAGTTTCAGGAGAACGTCGTTTTAGGGCTTCCAAACTTATTGGCTTAACAGCAATTCCTTCCTATATTAGAATTGCTAACGACCAAGAATCGTTAGAGATGGCTTTGGTAGAAAATATTCAACGACAAGATCTAGACCCGATTGAAATTGCGTTGTCTTATCAACGATTGATTGATGAAATTAATCTCACTCAAGAACAAATGAGTGATCGCGTTGGTAAAAAACGATCTACTATTGCGAATTATTTACGTTTATTAAAACTGGATCCTATTATTCAAACTGGAATGCGAGATGGTTTTATATCTATGGGACATGGCCGTGCAATTATTAACATTGAAGATCATACGGCACAGTTAGAAATTTATGAAAAAATATTATCTAGTAAATTATCTGTACGTGAAACTGAAAACATTGTAAAAAACTACAGGGAGAACAAAGTAATTTCTACCCCTGAAAAAGTAGAAATACCTTCATTTATAAAAAAAGGTGTTAAACAGATTTCGGAATACTTTGGTCACAAAATAGACGTTAAAGTATCTAAGAATGGAAGTGGAAAAATCACAATTCCATTTCATTCTGAAGAAGATTTTAACAGAATAAAAAAATTAGTACAACGTGAGAAGTAAATTTCTTTTTGTAATCTCATTATTGGTTTTTCCTATTGTGATTTTTGCTCAAAATGATGCTGAAAAATCTCAAAAAAGTATATCCATAAAAAATAGTATTTCTCAAGATTCAATAAGGAGAGAACCTATTGACCCTTTGTCTCCTTCAAAGGCAGCATTTTATTCGGCAGTACTTCCGGGGTTGGGTCAGGCATATAATAAAAAGTACTGGAAAATCCCACTTGTTTATGGGGCTTTAGGAACTGGTATATATATCTATTTAGACAATACCAAAAAATTTGATCGTTATCGCGATGCCTATAAAAGACGATTAGCTGGCTTTACCGATGATGAATTTTATGGGGCAGACCTTGAGGGCAATCCTCTTAGTACGCCAAGAATTTCTGATGATGGTCTAATTCGCGCACAACGTCAATTTCGAAGAAACAAAGAATTATCTTTACTCATTACCATTGGTATATACGCTTTAAACATTATAGATGCCAATGTAGATGCACATCTATTACAATATAATGTAGATGATAATTTAGCATTAAAACCTCATTTGAACTTTAATGATTTTGATGCCACTACAAATTTAGGCTTAACTTTAGATTTTAAATTTTAAACACATGAAGATAGCATTACTTGGCTATGGAAAAATGGGGAAAGTTATTGAACAAATTGCACTGCAACGTGGTCACTCCATTGTGATAAAACTTGATGAGAATACAGCTTCTTATGATATTGCTCAAGCAGACATTGCAATTGACTTCAGCGCCCCTTCTGCTGCTGTAGCAAATATTTCTAACTGTATAAATAATAATATTCCAGTTGTATCAGGAACCACAGGATGGCTAGATAGTTATGAGGCTATGGTTACTTTATGCAATGAAAAAGAGGGCGCATTTATATATGCTTCCAATTTTAGTCTGGGTGTAAATATATTCTTTGAGCTTAATAAAGTCTTGGCAAAAATGATGTCTAATCTCTCGCAGTACAATGTGAATTTAGAAGAAATACATCATACTCAAAAATTAGATGCACCAAGTGGAACTGCAATTACTCTTGCTGAAGGTGTTATTGAAAATTCAAAATTCACAAATTGGAAACTTGGTGATTCAGAGAGTTCAAATGACATTTCAATTGAAGCCAAACGTATCGATAATGTTCCAGGAACACATCATGTCAATTACAATTCGGAAGTAGATGCCATTAATATATCACACACAGCACATAACAGAAATGGTTTTGCTTTAGGAGCGGTAATTGCTGCCGAATGGCTGATTGGAAAATCGGGTGTTTTTACAATGAACGATGTGTTAAATATTGGTTAAGAGATGTTATTATTGTAACACCTCTAATCAATTAAGTACTAACAAACAACTAAAAAAATTACAATTATGACACTAATGCAATGGTTTATATTTTTCCTAATGATTCAAGTAATACATGGATTAGGTACCTGGAAATTATACATTAAAGCTGGACGACAAGCTTGGGAGGCCTTTATTCCTGTTTATAACGCTATTGTTTTAATGAAAATAATTAATCGTTCAACTTGGTGGACTATATTGTTATTCCTCCCAATTATAAACCTCATAATGTTTCCTGTGGTTTGGGTTGAAACCGCTAGGAGTTTTGGAAAAAACTCAACTACAGATACCGTTTTAGCTGTTGTAACTTTAGGACTTTATAATTATTACATTAATTATATGATGGATGTCACCTATATAAATGATCGTGATTTAAATCCTAAAAGTAGTGCTGGTGATTGGATAAGCTCCATTTTATTTGCAGTGGTTGCCGCTACTATTGTACACACTTATTTTATACAACCCTTTACTATTCCAACCTCTTCTTTAGAAAAATCATTATTGGTTGGTGACTATTTATTTGTTAGTAAAATGCATTATGGAGCAAGAACACCCATGACCACTATTGCGGCACCAATGGTTCATGATGCCATTCCTTTTACTGCAAAAAAATCATACGTGACAACCCCACAATTGCCATATTTTAGATTTCCGTCATTACAAAGTATTAAACGTAATGACATTGTTGTTTTTAACTGGCCTGTGGATACATTAACAGTAATAACTGATCCTAATAGCGCTGTTTTATATAAACCTGTCGATAAAAAGTCTAATTACGTTAAACGCTGTGTTGGTATACCTGGAGATTCTCTAGAAGTTCGTAATGGATATGTCTTTATTAATGATGTTCAAAACGAAGTACCAGATAGAGCAAGACTTCAATTTTCTTATAATATCACTTTTAAAGGACAATTTTCAAACGAGGATGTTAACAGGATACTTTTAAGATACAATTTAACAGATGGCTTAGGTTGGGATAAAAAGAAAGAAACCTACTATGTCCCCGCTGCGACTCAAGAAGATGTTGCAAAGGCAAGAAACCACCCAAATATCGAGAGTATTGAATTACGTAAGGAAATTCAGGGAGAAAGAGATGCTTCAGTTTTTCCACATTCTCCAGATTACAGTTGGAATAATGATTTTTTCGGTCCTATTTATATTCCTGAAGCTGGAAAAACTATAGACATTAACCTTGAAGTACTTCCACTATATAAACGACTTATCACTGAATATGAAGGCAATAATTTACGTGTAGAAGGCAATCAAATATTTATTAATGATGTTCTTGCTAGCACCTATACCTTTAAACAGGATTATTATTGGATGATGGGAGACAATCGTAACAATTCTCAAGATGCAAGATCTTGGGGCTTTGTGCCATTTGATCATGTGGTTGGAAAACCCGTATTTATTTGGTTGAGCCTAGATAAAAATAAAAAAGGTCTTGACAAAATACGCTGGGAACGCATGTTTACTACAGTGCATGGTAGTGGTAATCCTGTATCTTATTTAATTCCATTTATTGTTCTATTATTAGGATGGTTTGGTTTTAATACATGGAGAAAGCGTAAAAAAGCTAAATAGTATAATTGTTTGATGTTGATTTGTCAATTTGGTATGAGTACGTATCGTTTTGAAACAATAGACTATTAATGAGACCTTGAAGACCCAAGAAGCCATCAAATAAACACATTCACAACAAATGAACAGTATCATTCTTCATCCAACATACTTTCCAAATGTATCGCACTTTGTAAGTATTGTGAATGCTGATACGGTTGTATTTGAAGTTGAAGATAATTACCAAAAACAAACGTATAGAAATCGTACTTATATTTACGGCGCTAATGGCAAATTGGCCTTAAATATACCAGTAAAACATAGTCATAAAAACAGACAACTTTTTAAAGATGTAAAAATTTCTAATGATGAAAATTGGCAATCCTTACATTGGAAGTCCTTACAAAGTGCGTATAGAACATCTCCTTTTTTCGAGTATTATGAAGATGATCTAGCACCATTGTTTCATTCAAAACAAGACTATATATTAGATTTTAACTTTAAGTGCTTGGACGTTATATTAGAATGTTTGCAGTTCGAACTTGACTATAGCCGTACCAAGGATTATCAAAAAGAGTTTATTAATGGTCAAGATCTTAGATTTCTAGTAAATGCGCGCAAAGAAAAAGATATAATGTTTGAAGGGTATACTCAGGTATTCTCAAACAAGTATGCTTACATTAATAACTTAAGTATTTTAGACCTACTCTTTAATGAAGGTACAAATGCAATACAGTATTTGGAGTCTCAAAAATTAACCTTGTGATGCTACAACCAATATTGCATTATGGGATTCATTTTGTGCTTCCTTTGGGGATCGCTGTTGTTTTTTTCAAACCTAAATGGAAATTAGCATATTTTATAATGCTTTGTACAATGCTTATAGATTTAGACCACCTTTTGGCCACACCCATTTTTAATCCTGGGAGATGTAGCATTAATTTTCACCCTTTACATTCTTACAGTGCTATTATAATATACCTTATATTATTAATTCCCAACAAAACTCGAATATTAGGCTTAGGATTATGTATTCACATCTTAGCCGATTGGGTTGACTGTTTACTTATGTAAGCTCACTTTTGTGAGTATAGGATAATGATCGGAAAGTTTGTCTTCGAAAGTTTTAAATCCATTTATATTAAACCCCTTATCAACTAAAATAAAATCAATTCTGATAGGGAAATATTTAAAATCAAAGCTCCGACCAAAACCATTTCCGGCCTCTTGAAACGCATCAATTAAGTCTCCTTTTATTTCTTTGTAAACATAAGAGTATGGTGTATTATTAAAATCACCACAAATCACCAATCTATAGGGGGAATTTTCTTTATGCTTCACAAACAGTTCCGTTTGTATCTGTTGCATTTTAAACGTCTCTCCTACCCGCTTTATGAGCATTTCAGAATCTGCGTTCTTCAAGTTCTCAACATCAGCGTCAATTCGTAAAGATTGTAAATGCACATTGTAAATACGGATAGTATCAGCACCCTTAACGATATCAGCATAAATAGCATTATTTGCAGTATTTGGAAACGCAATAGATCCAGAATCTATAATTGGGTACTTAGAAAAAATGGCTTGACCATATTGTACTCGCGTTTCGGAAAGCACCTCATACTTATACTTATAAAATGACAAATCTATATTATCATGAGGATGATACTCCTGAAAGCTTATAACATCTGGTGCCGCTTCTTTTATTAAATCAACAATATCAGTTTCAATATTATCTTCGGGAATCCAATTATACAGATTAAATAACCGTACATTAAAATTCATAATAGATAAATTATCATTATCCTGAACATCTATTGAAGATGAGAATTTATAAAGAGATGTCACATGATTATAGCCTAAAAGAAGTACTAAGAAAGAGACTAAGACCTGTTTTTTCACCTTAAGCACCCAATACACCATGAAACAAACATTCAAAATAATAAGTAAGGGTACTGCTAAACTCAACACAGAAAGAAATGCAAACGATTTAGGTGCAACATAAGGCAGTAGATATGACAACAGTAACATTGCCGCAACAAGTGAATTGAAGAAGAAAATGATTTTATTAATCCCTTTTAACTTCTTCATTTGCCTTATTTTTTGCCAGCTTTGAATAAAAATTCTTTTTCTTCTTTGCTTAAACTTTCGTAGCCACTTTTGCTTATTTTGTCTAATATAATATCAATTTGTTTTTGCTTATTAAACTCACCAAACTCCTGTTTAGTATGTCCTGCATACTTATCCCCTTTTTTTCGTTTATGAACCGTCTTTAAAGGTGATTTTTTTCGTTTAGAAAAAAGGTCAGATACCGCACCCATCAATCGCTCAAAGCCTTTACCTATATCTGTTCCCTTCTTTAATTGAATGGCATAAAAATATCCTAAAAGATCACCACCTAAATGCGCTACATTTCCGCCTGGATTTCCATTAAATAAGCCAAGAATATCAAGCAGAACTATTACCATACCAACGTATAAAAGCTTGATATTGAATGTAACTATTCGAACCTCCTTATTTGGCATATAGGCACATAAAAACACTAAGGTTGCCCTAACACCTGCAGAAGCACCAACCAACGGTCCTGCCAACTTTAATATTCCATTTGGAAACAATGTATAGATAAATATATATGAAAGCCCTCCTATAAGAATACCTAAAAAATAGATATTTAGAGATAACTTAGTGCTAAACAAATTAGAAAACGAACGACCAACAAAATACAGTACAAACACATTAAAAAAGAGATGCCAGAAATCAACATGTGTAAATCCATAAGTAAGGATTGACCATGGCTTAACGATAAATTCTAAAAAATCTTTTGGCAAGGCCAACCAGATTAAACTTTCGGCTCGGGCCAAACTCATAGTAACTGACAATAACCAGCCAACAATATACACACCTATATTTACAGCAATTATCTTTTCAAATACCGTAAGTCGCTTCAATTTATCTTGTATGTCGTAATTAAGAGAGGTCATTTAGTTCCAACGGTGTTTATTAAATTGGTCTTTTTTCCAAAAATACATGATTATAAATCCAGTCAAAGCACCACCAACGTGTGCCATATATGCTGTGTTACTCGGGCTGAAAAATGATTGACCAGTGATCCCCGAAACCAAATCCAGAATTATTATGCCTGGAATAAAATATTTTGCTTTTATAGGAATTGGTAAAAAAATCAGCATGAGTTTAGCTTCCGGATTCATCATTCCAAAAGCCACCAAAATTCCCATAATACATCCAGATGCTCCAACCATTGAGGCATAATAAATTTGATTAAATTGTGGTCCTATGTCGGTAAACACTTTGCTCTCTTTGAAAATTTCAATTATTTGTTCTTGTGTTACACCAAGTGCTATTGCTTCAGCTTCCATTGGTAAGTATTGAAAATAATAATACCCAACTTGTAATGCAACGGCTCCTAACCCTGCTGATATATAAACAAATAAAAATTTCTTAGCACCTAAAAACCGTTCAACTGGAGTACCAAACATCCAAAGGGCAAACATATTAAATAAAATATGAGATGGACCACCATGCATAAACATATGTGTTATGATTTGCCAGGGTTGAAATGCCTCATTTTTAGGAAAATGCATCGCAAACAAATTGTAAAACACATCTCCATTATTCCCAATGGCCATGGTCCCGATAAACATAATTACATTTATGATTAATAAATGCTTTACTGTATTTGTAATTCCTCTCATTATCTGCTGAATTTATCAGTATCTTTTTAATTAAATTTCTTATCTAATTCCTCAACCCGCATCGTTATAGATGTAGCTCTATTGGAGGGAGAAATTGATGGTTCTTTACAGGCAAATAAACTATTTACCAAATGTTCTTGTTCCAATACAGTTAATCGCTGGCCAGTTTTTATAGCCAGACTTTTAGCCAAACTCTTAGCCAATAAATCTGTTTGACTAAAATTACTATCTGGAACCTCATTTTCAACATCATTAATCAACTGCTCCAAAACAATAGAAACACTAGATTCAACAACACTTACTGGTACCCCAGTAATTTCTACAGCTTCATTTTCTAACTTTGAAAACACAAAGCCCGTTTGTTCTAACTGCTCCTTCAAATTGAGTAATATCGCAGTTTCTGCATTTGAAAACTCCAAACTTAAGGGGAACAATAATTGTTGACTTACAGCCTCCTTGACCGTTATATGTTGTAAAAATTGCTCGTACAACACCCTTTGATGGGCACGATGTTGATCAATTAACAACATCCCCGATTTAATGGTATTAACTATATATTTTTTGTGAATCTGAAAGGTTTTCTGTTTAACTTCAATGGAATCATCACCAAAAATCGAAGGAGTAACTTCATCACTCTCAAATTGTACTTCACTGAAATCTTGTTGATTTCCATTACTCTTAGATTCCAATCCTACATATAAACTTTCCCAACTGGTTGTTGGTTCTTTTTTATAATTTGAAGCAAAGCCATTTGACGTTTTTTCTTCTTTAAATGGATTAAAGTTCCTATCAACTTCTACATTTGGACTAGAAATGTTCTTGTTTTTGTAATTATATGGGGTATCCATACTACTATTATGCTCAAAATCTAATATTGGAGCAATATTAAATTGTCCAAGGCAATGTTTAACCGCAGAGCGTAAAAGGGCATATAAGGTATGCTCATCATCAAACTTAATTTCAGTTTTTGTAGGATGAATATTTATATCGATTGTTTTAGGGTCAACTTCCAAATATAAAAAGTAACTAGCATGTGTTCCAGGTCTTAGCAGTCCTTCAAATGCAGCATTTATAGCATGATTTAAATATGAACTTTTTATAAATCGATTATTCACAAAAAAGAACTGTTCTCCCCTGGTTTTTTTCGCAAACTCTGGCTTTCCAACAAAACCTGATATTTTTAAAACCTCGGTAACCTCTTCAACAGGAACCAGTTTCTCATTTGTTTTTCCCCCAAAAACATTCACCAACCTCTGCCTATTATTACTTATTGGTAAATTAAACAACTCACTGCCATTGTGATACATTGCAAAACTTATGCTGGGGTGTGCTAATGTAACACGATTAAACTCGTCAATAATATGTCGGGATTCAACGGTATTAGATTTTAAAAAATTTCTACGGGCAGGTATATTGAAAAATAAATTCTTGACAGCAATTGAAGTTCCCCTTGGAACCACAATAACTTCTTGTGCTATGATTTCGCTACCTTCAATTTTAATTAGGGTACCAACCTCTTCTTGTTCTTGCTTAGTCTTTAATTCAACGTGAGCAATTGCCGCTATACTTGCTAGGGCCTCTCCTCGAAATCCTTTGGTGTGTAAATCAAATAAATCTTCGGCTGTTTTAATTTTCGATGTTGCATGACGCTCAAAACTTAATCTAGCATCCGTGACACTCATCCCTTTACCATCATCAATGACTTGAATTAAGGTTTTACCAGAATCTTTAATAATTAGTTTTATGGTAGTTGCACCAGCGTCAATTGCATTTTCAAGTAATTCTTTAACTACTGATGCTGGTCGCTGAACAACTTCTCCAGCTGCAATTTGGTTTGCAACATGGTCTGGTAATAATTGTATAATATCTGCCATTAATTATTTGGGGAAAAAGATAGATAAGTCAAAGTCTATTATAAAAAGAAAAATCAAAATAAGTACAGCACCAATAATTAAAATTCTACGACTGGATGCTTTATCATTTTTACTCTTAAGATCTGAAAGTGCATTATTAAGCTTTGCTTTAAGACCTTGGTTACCAACGGTAGTTCTGTATTCATCAAACTTATGTTTAATTTCAAAAGGGTTCCCTTCACCTTTATCATCAAAATGACGAGGCACATAACTAAACTTCTTATTTTTACGTAAATTGAAAATACCCATAATTATTTATGCTTTAAGTTACATGAATCTATTTTGTAATATATACATGCAAATCAATAATAATACCAAAATTAGAAATAAAGACCCCAAAGACATACCGCGTTTCGATTTAGTATGATTCGCGTTTCTTTCTCTATGCCATTTTTCAGACAAATTATTAGATTTAGAATGCTGTTCTAAATTGTCTTGTGAATGATTCTCCTTGGAAAATCTTGACTTATAACTAAAGGTTTTATTCTTGCGCTGTTTTAACAAAATATCTTATTTCTCTACATTTAAACCGTATACATTTATTCCATTATCAACTGACAAACACATGACAAATAATGTCACTTTCTATTAATTATGTCTTAATTGATATATGCCTTTCAAATGTAATTAAAATACAAGGAAGTTTGGCGTACCAACTGCTAAAAATTGTTAACAAAATCTGTTGTGAAACCCAGTAAAACACGAAGAGTCAAATTTAAAACTTTGAACTGTTACAGTTTAAATTATAATAAATAGGGTCGTTTTACTTTTTATTTAAAACAGCCATTTTTATAGCAGCTATTGCCGCTTCAGCACCTTTATTACCATGTATTCCTCCAGAACGGTCAATGGCCTGCTGCAGATTATTATCGGTTAACACACAAAAAATAACTGGTGTATCATGAAGTATGTTAAGATCCTTTATCCCTTGAGAAACACCTTCACAGACAAAATCAAAGTGTTTAGTTTCACCTTGAATAACACTCCCAATAGCAATTACAGCATCTACATTTTGTGTTTGCATTTTTTTGCTTCCAAAAATAAGCTCAAAACTACCAGGTACATTCCAACGTAATATATTTTCGTTTGCAGCACCACAGTCAATTAGCGCATCAAAAGCCCCTTTAAAAAGTCCTTCTGTCACGGTATCATTCCATTCAGAAACAACAATCCCAAACCGAAAATTTTTCGCGTTTGGGATTGTTGTTTTATCGTATTCAGATAAATTTTTATTAGCAGTTGCCATGTGTTTAGTTACTTGCAGCTTCAGCTTTACCTATAAACACATCAATATTTATAGCTTGAGTACTTTCAGCAAATTCATTTTTTATACGTTTGAAAAAGCCCAATGCCTTAGCATTTTGTCCTAATTCAAGCGAGATAGTCCCAGCTTTATATAAATACATTGGAGTAGTATAATTGTTGGTAACCATTTGAGCCGCTTGTACATAATAATCAAGGGCATCTTCTTTTTGGTCTAATTGTACAAAAGCATCTCCAATCCCTCCAGTAGCAATTGGCCCCGTAGCTAAATCATTTCCTTTAAAATCACTTAAATAGGTAATTGCATTTTGATAATCTTTCATGTTTAAATAAGCCATTCCAGCATAGTAGTTCGCTAGATTTGCAGCATTAGTCCCACTATATTCTGAAGCGATATCTAACATTCCAAACTTACCTTCTGCTCCTTTTAAAGATAAAGTAAATAATGAATCTTTTTCAGCACCACCAACTAAGGCTTGTTCAAAATATTGCTGAGCAGAAAACATGTCATTCATTGCCTGACCTTCTTTTGGTTCTTGAATAAATTTATTATAACCTAAGTATCCTAAAACAATTACTGCTGCTAAAGCAACAATAACAAAAATATACTTTTGATTATTTCCAACCCACTCTTCTGTTCTAGAAGCGCCTTCATCTAAAGTATTAAATACTTCAGCAGTTGCCGATTGATCTTCTACAGCGTCAACTTTCTCAGCTTTAGTTTTTGGTTTGTATCCTCTTTTCTTGTAAGTAGCCATATATTGTATATTAATGCGCCGCAAAAATAAAATTTTTATTGGTAAAAAAAAGCTAATTTATTTGTTATTTTTCAATAATTTGCACCTCCTTTTAAAGAATCTATGGCTTCTTATTAGATATTTAACTCACGCTATTAATGATTTTAAAAACATTATCCATATTAAATTACAAAAATTTTGATGCTAAATCTTTTCAATTTGACTCAAAAATAAATTGCTTCGTTGGCCCAAATGGTATTGGTAAGACTAACATTCTAGATGCTATTTATCATTTATCTTTTGGCAAGAGTTATTTTAATCCAGTATCATCACAAAACATTAAACATAATGAAGATTTTTTTGTAATTGATGGTGTTTATGATAAACAAGACCGGCAAGAAAAAATTATTGTTTCTCTAAAAAAGGGACAAAAGAAAATAATTAAACGAAATGGAAAAGCATATGACCGTTTTAGCAATCATATAGGTTTTCTACCATTGGTAATTATCTCCCCTGCCGATCGCGATTTAATTACGGAGGGCAGTAGTACCCGAAGAAAATTTATTGATGGCGTAATTTCTCAAAGCAATAAGTCTTATTTATTAGACTTAATTAATTATAATAAAGTATTGGCACAACGAAATGCATTATTAAAATATTTTGCTCTGAACAATACCTTTAATAAGGACACTTTAGACATTTACAATGACCAACTTCATGATCTAGGTCATTCAATTTATACTTTGCGTGATAATTTTCTACAAGAATTCATTCCTATTTTCAAGGCCAGATACAAAGCTATTAGTAACGGTAATGAAATAGTTAATCTCGTATATAAAAGTGATTTATCCAATGCTAATTTAAAGACTTTATTACAGTCAACCATCAATAAAGATAAAGCTTTACAGTACACTAGTGTTGGTATTCATAAAGATGATTTAAATTTTGAGATAGAACAATATCCCATTAAAAAATTTGGAAGTCAAGGGCAACAAAAAACTTTTTTAATTGCTTTAAAATTGGCTCAATTCGATTTTATAAAGATTCATAGTGGGGTGAATCCTATTTTATTATTAGACGATATATTTGATAAACTTGATGAACAACGTGTTTCGCAAATTATTAGTTTGGTAGATGATGAAAACTTTGGACAAATTTTTATAAGTGACACACATCCAGAGCGTACAGAATCTGCTATAAAACAAGTACATCAAACCTATCAAATTTTTAATTTGGGAGAAGCCGCAAACTCATAATGAGCATTTAATAAAATGGAGTTCATCACAACTAAAATAAATAAAGCTTAAATTATCAATGCTTTATTAATTGATCAAAATGAAAAATAAAATATATTACATATTCGTTCTAATTGTATTAAACAGTTGTTCTCCAAGTCCAGAGAAATACATAGAACACATCACGGGCTATTGGCAAATTACACAAGTAGAACAGAACAATAAGCTTTTAAAAAAATATACTATAAGTACATCTGTAGATTATTTTAAAATAGAAAACAATTTAACTGGCTTCAAAAAAAAAGTCACCCCTACATTTCGAGGCTCCTTTATTATTACAAAACATCACATTCCATTTTCTTTAAAAATCGAGAATGATTCATTAAATATTTATTATATTAATGAGGGCATTACAATTAAGGAAACTATATTAAAAGCTTCAAAAAAGGAATTAATAATTACAAATTCTAATGGGTTGAAATATACATATAAACCCTATGAAAAAATTGAATTACAACCATGAAAAAACGTCACAACGATAATATGAGTTTAAGTGAGGCTCTAAAGGAATTTGTTGACACTAACAAGCTTCAAAAAGGATTAGACAAAATTGATGTACAAGAGGCCTGGGTTAATTTAATGGGAAATGGGGTTAACAACTACACCACTAACATTCTATTGAAAAACAGCACCTTATACGTACAATTAAGTTCTTCGGTATTACGTGAAGAACTAAGCTATGGTAAAGAAAAAATAATCAACCTACTTAATGAATCTTTAGGAAAACCTCTTATTAAATCATTAGTACTTAGTTAAAAGTTTAAGTGTTTTTTTGATTTTGGGATGTCCTTAATTCTAATCTAAAATTAACGATTAAGGATCTAATTTAAAATATAAATCCTAAAAATGAAGATGGTATCAAAATTTATATTATATTCGCACTTTATTTAATATTTATAATTTACAACATGGGTAAAGGAACAGTAAAATTCTTCAATGATTCTAAAGGATTTGGATTCATAACAGAAGAAGGATCAAGCAAAGATCACTTTGTACACATTTCAGGCTTAATCGACGAAGTTCGTGAAGGTGATGAAGTAGAATTCGATTTACAAGAAGGTAAAAAAGGATTAAACGCAGTGAAC
>Ga0105356_10001648_pt1 | contig 22219 bp, 19 predicted proteins | sample GOMGulsemesocosm_3_FD_83502 | JGI IMG/M metagenome (GOLD analysis project Ga0105356, IMG submission 83502) | Methane-oxidizing microbial communities from mesocosms in the Gulf of Mexico - GOM9D Gulf of Mexico | ecosystem: Environmental > Aquatic > Marine > Cold seeps | place: Gulf of Mexico... | reverse complement strand
GTCGCGAGTTCGAGTCTCGTCTCCCGCTCCACTTAATTTACAAACCGCGGAATAGAGCAGCACGGTAGCTCGACGGGCTCATAACCCGTAGGTCACAGGTTCAAATCCTGTTTCCGCAACCAAATATACTTAATAACTACCAAATAAAATATGCGAGCGTGGCGGAATTGGTAGACGCGTTGGACTTAAAATCCAATTCTGGTTTCAGAGTGTCGGTTCAATTCCGACCGTTCGCACCATTATAATAGTTGGAGAATTGACAGAGTTGGTCGAATGTACCGGTTTTGAAAACCGGCGAGGGTCACACCTCCGAGGGTTCGAATCCCTTGTTCTCCTCCATTATAAACTTCCTAAAAACAAATCATTTTTACTTATAACTTCCCAATATATTTTTATTTAGCTAATATACTATTATTTTTAAAAGGCTTCTCATGCGGTATTTACTATATATCCTATTATTCTCCATATCTTTGTTATCAAAACCCAATAATACATTTCATCAAATGCAAAAAGAATACAATGAGGCGGTAAGTCAAGCACTTTATTCCCTTAAAATTGATAAGTACCTTATTCTTGCAGATAAAGGTCATAGTCTTGCACAATATGATTTAGGAGTTATTTATGAAGAAGGCCACTACCCTGTTAATATAAATTTACAAAAAGCTGTTAAATATTATCAAGCTGCTTCCAAAAACAATCACATTCCTGCACTTGTTAAAATTGCTTATTTTTATCAAAAAGGTATAATTCTTAAGAAAAACACTAAAAAAGCGATAGAACTCTATTCAAAAGCTGCAAAAGAAAATAATGCCCAGGCACAATATAAACTAGCAAGTATGTATGCAAGAGAAGAAGGATTAAAAAAAGATATTGATATCATTTTGTCTTTGTATACAAAATCTGCAAATCAGGGATATCTGTCTTCTATTATTGCTTTGGGTCTTTATTATGAAATAGGGATTGAAGTAAAAAAAGATTATGGAAAAGCTCTGTATTGGTTTTCTAAAGTAAAAGATATACCTACTATTCCTCAAAGAATTAGAAATATTTGTAATAAAAAAAGTGAATTGTGTAAATAAATAGATGGTCGGGGCGAGAGGATTCGAACCTCCGGCCCCCTGGTCCCAAACCAGGTGCGCTAACCAGACTGCGCTACGCCCCGACATTTAAAAGAAGAGGATTTTAGTGTTTTTTTACTCTTTTGTCAAGCTTATTTCGGAATATGCAAAGAAACTTCTAAAATTTCATATTCATAGACGCAAGAATTGATTATAAACTCAAAATCTTCACCTTTTTCCCTGTTTAATAAAGATTTTCCAAGAGGAGAGATATTTGAGATAATCATAGAAGAAGGATTAGCTTCATAGGTTCCTAAGATAGAGTATGTGATAATTTTATTTGTACGTAAATCCAAAAGTGTCACGCAAGAACCAAAATTAATCTTTGAATGATCTAGGTTTTGAATTTGAACGACTTTTGAGCTGTTTATAATCTTTTCTAAAAACCGCAGGCGTTTGTCAATATTTCGTAACATTTCTTTTGCAGATATATATTCGGCATTTTCACTTCTATCCCCAAAAGCGGCAGCAATTTCTTTTTCTTTTACCCAATGTGGTTTTTGAACCTTATGTAAATCATTAAACTCTTCTACAAAAGTCAAATACCCTACTTCACTGATTAAATTCATTTTGTTTATTGTTTCTTTAAAAAACATGTTAATAAAACAATTCTTGTTCCATTAACTCGCCCCTCAATTTGCTCTGGATTAGATGTTAAAGATATATTTCTTACTGCTGTACCTCTTTTAGCTGTAAAACCAGCTCCTTTTACCTCTAAGTCTTTTATAATGCTTACAGTATCTCCTGCTTCTAATACCACCCCATTACTATCTTTTGTGGGAAGTACAATATCTTCATCTTTTTTTAGACCTTTTAGCGCCCATTCTTTAACATCATCTTCTAAGTACATCATGTCTAAAAGCTCTTGAGGCCAACCCTCACTTGCAATTTGACTTAAAATTCTAAAAGAAAGGACTTGAACAGCTGAAACATCACTCCACATTGCATCATTCAAGCATCTGAAATGATTGGCTTGCATTTTACTAGAATCTTCAATTTGTTCTTTACAGACCTTACATAATACTGCTGTTTGATCCATAGTTCCATCACACGGTTCTACTTCAAACACATTAAGTTCATTACTTGACTTGCACAATTCACAAGTATTGTTACTTCTGCTTAATAAATCTTGCTCAAAAGACATTTTAACCCTTTATACTTTTTTTGAATTATATCTTGTTGATATATAAATCAAGATTAGCCCCGTGAATCTGCATAAATTTATCTTTTGGTAAAATATTTTTTCCTATATTATACGTATAGATAATGTATTTATTTATTTAGATAGTCTTAATAATCAAAAGATTACTTTTTACTACGTATATAAACAAATACTTTAAAAAGATAAATAATTCACCGATTACAAAGTACATTTATTGTATTTTAAGTGTTTAAAATAATCACAAGAAGGAGAAGAAATGTCACAAAACAAACTTTTTACAAAAATTCTAATGATCTTTCTTCTTCCTGCTCTTGGTACATTTCTCTTTACCTCACTTATGGTTTATGAGAAAGTTAAAGTTTTTGATCAAATAAACAGTATGCATACAAGCCTTGATTACATGAAAAACGTAAAAGAACTAATGCATTCTTTACAAAAAGAAAGAAGTATAAGTTCTATTTATTTACTTTCGAAAAAGTTCAAATATAATTTAAATAACCAGCGTTTAGAAAGTAACATAAATGTTGAAAAGATTAAAGAATTTTTTATAAAAAACAATAACATAACAAACAGTAAAGAAATAAAGCATCAACTAGAAGAACTGTATACACTTAGAAATGAAATTGATCGTTTTTCGATTAAGCCTTATGATGCAATTAATAAATACATTTACATTAATAAACTTTTATTAGACTCAACAATCTCCATAAAATTGCAGCAAGCCACATCCTTATTTAATAGAACATACTTACATCTTAATAATTTACTTACCATAAAAGAATATGCCGAAGTAGAAATTACTTTTATGACTATGATTAATGAAAAAAAACTTGATCAGCTAAGAATTCATAACGATTTAATTAATGCACAAGCTGTTCAAAAAATACATCTAAATGAATTCTTACTACGTGCAAGCGTCGAAGATATCAAGAAATATAAAGAACTTATTGTAAACCCTTACTCAACTCAATTAGCATTTATTCGTGAAGAGTTTAAAATTGTTTCTTTTGAAGATGTAATTTATGTTAAAAATTGGTGGGAGATATTTAGAAGTAGAACTTTTAATTTAAACGAAATGTATGATTTCTCTCTTATTAAAGCAAAAGAAGAATTGCTTGCATATCATGAACAGTCTAATAATAAACAACAACTCAGCTTTTTATTTTTATTTTTATCAATAGCCATAATGCTTTTTTTACTGTATTTATTAAAAAGTATTACAAAAAAAGAAGAAAAGAGTTTTAATGAAGTGGATACCCAACATGAGGTATATAAACTACTTAATAAAACCAATAAAATCTTATTAAAGATCAAAGAAGAGAAGGTTTTATTTAACGGTTTATGTTATATGATTTCAAAAAATAAAAACATGAGTTTTGCACTGATTTGTAAAGGTGACAAAAAGATACATGCTAATTCAAGTCCCTTAAAAGACTACGTTAGTAAAAAAATCAATACACCCATCATTTATAATAAAAGTCTAATTGCAAAAGTATTTAACAGTGGAGAATCTATTATTATTGATACTTTTGAAAAAACAGAAGCCTCTATTTTAGCCGCTGTTGCAAAAAAATACAATTTAAAATCTGCAGCAGCTTTCCCTATAATAAAATTTGGTAAAGTCTATGCAGTGCTTATTATTTATTCAAATAAACTTTCATTTTTTAACAATGAAATTGAGATATTGTTTAATAATATGATTAATGATGTCTCTCATACCTTAGAAAAAATAGCCTACGAAGAGATGAGAAAAAAACAAGAAGATGAATTGCGTATTGCTTCTTATGCTTTTGAAACCAATGAACCTATGTTAATTACAAATAAAGAATCTCAAATTATTAAAGCGAATCAAGCTTTTTGTAACGTTTTAGGCTATAGCTTAGACGAATTAGTAAATCAAACACCCAATATGTTCAAGTCAAATTTTCATGACAGTGACTTTTTTAAAAACATTTGGAATGATTTGTCACTTCACGGCTCTTGGTCAGGGGAACTATACAATTACAATAAAAAACAAGAACTTCTAGCTTTACGCTCAACGATAACAGCAATTAAAGACAGTAAAGGTGAGATTACTCATTACTTAGCTCAGTATTTAGATATATCAAAAGAAAAAGAAAAAGAAAAAGCACTTGAATTTATAGCCACCCATGACAATTTAACAAGACTTCCCAATAGATTTCTGCTTATGGACAGATTAAAACAGGCTCTTTTAAAAGCAAGTAGAATTAAGAACTATGCGTGTATTTTATTCATTGATTTGGATAATTTCAAAAAAACAAATGATACTATGGGTCATGAAATTGGAGATAAACTCCTTATTTTAGTTGCCAATACATTAAAAAGAACACTTAGAAAAGAAGATACAGTTGCAAGAATTGGTGGAGATGAATTTATTATTTTGGCTCAAAATTTATCCATTGACCAGAAAGAAGCAAAAGCCTATGCAAAAATGCTTGCCAATAAAATTAAAGATGCATTAAATGAGATTAAAACAATTGATCAACACGTCAATATTGTAACACCAAGTATTGGTATTACTCTTTTTAACAACAATGAACGTAAAGCCAATGAAATAATAAAACAAGCAGATAAAGCCATGTATAAAGCAAAAAATTCAGGGAAAAACACTTGTGCTTTTTATGACCTTTTTTGTGATGGGAAAACCGCCTAAGTTTAAATACACATAGGTATACTTATTTTGAAGAATACACCCTTGCCTTCTTCACTTACACAGGTAATTCTTCCTTTTAAATTATTACTAACAATATTATAAATAATATTCAAACCAAGTCCCGTACCGCCATTTTCTCTATTCGTTGTAAAAAAAGGATCGAAAATTTTTGATAGATGTTCTTTTTTGATGCCTTTTCCGTCGTCTTTATAATTAATTATTAAAATATCCTCCATCCTTTCTATATTAATTAGAATACAACCTTTTTCTTTTGCACCATAAGCATGACGAATTGAATTAATAACAAGGTTTGAAATAACCTGTGAAAATGCTCCAGGATAGCTATTGATCATAATATCGCTAAGCCCCTCTACTTTGATATCAATTTTGGTTTTTTTCGTAATATTGCTTATACTTAATAAAGTATCGTCAATATACTCCTTCAAATTAAAACGCCTTTTATCTTCACTTGTTTGGTCAACCGATACTTGTTTAAAACTTTTTATTAATTTAGCCGTTTTGTTAAGATTCACAAATATCATTTGTCCAAGTTCTTTTGAGGTCTTTAAAAAATCTTCAAACTCTTCTTGGCTCATCTCTTCCTCGTCGTAAAGTTTGATTATATTATTATTCATTTCGCTTAAATGTGTAATTGCTGTGATTCCTATACCAATAGGAGTATTAATTTCATGAGCGATTCCAGCTACTAGGCTTCCTAATGAAGCCATTTTTTCTGACTCAACTAATTTTACTTGCGTAAGTTTTAAATTATCTAATATTTGTTCAAGTTCTTTATAGGATTCTTCTAATTCAGTGGTTCTGTATTTTACTTTATCTTCAAGTATAATATTATAATGTTCTAATTCTTTAATACTTACTTTAATTTTATCTCTCATGATTATAAAATTCTTTGCTAAAATACTAAGCTCAATACTTCCGTAGATATCAATAGGAGTATCTAAATTTCCAGATGCAATTTCTTTTGAAACTTTACTTAATGAATCTATAGGTTTAAGAATATATCCTACGATTGTAATAATACATAAAGAAATAAGAGTAAGAATTATAAGCAAGGTAATTAAAAATTCATTCCTGTAGGCATATAATTCTTTGTATTTTAATGAAGTAGGTACTTCAAACCCAATTACCCAATTCCATTGTTTAAAATGCTTGAAAATCACCCAAACATCTTTTTTTTTATCTATTAAAGTAATATTCCCTTCTTTTACTTCTAATACCAGCTGATAGATTTTTTCTTTTTCATAGATTTTTTTGTTTTCTTGTTTGTATTTTTCGTGTAAGAGATACTCTTTTTTATCTCCAATAACAAAAGGTACGAGTGAAAAATCAATCTCATTTTTATAAAATATTTCTTTTAATACTATTATCGTTCCTTCTTGAAAACTTTCTTTAAAAGCAACTTCCATCCCCGTTTTTTTTAAGATATTGTATTTTTGCTCAATTAAAAAAAGTATATTATCTATTTTTTGATTGTAAACATGGGATTGAGAGTTATTCACTTTTTCTTTGAAATTATTGTATGAAAAATAAAACAATACTCCCATACTAAATAATAAGACAATAAGAATAGAACTTAAAAGTTGTGTTTTTAATGAAATCTTTAACATTTTTTATGCTTTTTCATTGTTTTTACATATACCTGTATAGAATTTATTAATCTTTGATTCATAGTTTTTTCCCTAAGGCAAAATATTCGCATTTTCTAATAACTCAAAAGGAAAATGTATATTTAGTTCTTTCATTAAACTGGCATTAATATACATTTTTGCAATTTTGTTTTGAACATATGGAATATCTTTTGTTTTTTCACCTTTTAAAATACGTATTGCTGTTTTCATTGCCCACTCACCCTGTTCTTCAGGTTTTTTAGAAAAAGTTAATAGGGTAAACTCTGAAACTAAAGAAAGTCCAGCAATACTTGGAATTAAAGTGTTCTTTTTTACAAAAGACGCTAATTCTTCTCTTACTTCTTTTTTAAATGTATAAGGTGTAAAACTACTCAAAATTAAGATATCCACGTTCTTTTGGAAATCAAGATATTCTTTTTTCCATTCTTCTACATTAGAAACAAAACGAGCTTCTATGTTTTTTTCGAATTCTGTATGTGCTAAAAATTCTTTATTATCGGATATATTATCTGCACCCAAATAACCTAAGGTATTTCCTTTTGAATATCTTTTAATTGTCTTTAATAAACCTTCCATAAATTCAACTTCTATCATTCCTGTAATATTAGTTCTTGAGAAGTTATATTCTTCTGCACTTCCATTAATACCACAAAAAACAAAAGGTAAAGTAGAATTATTATAATACGGTACGATAAGGTATTTGGCTGCATTATCATCACAAGCTATCACCACATCAGGTTTGAAGTCTTCAATCACTTCTTTCGCTTTTAAAGCTGCTTCTTTTTTGAAGACTTCAGAAGGATTCCTTTTGGTATCCATATGGATTACTTTTAAATCAATACTTAAAGAACTCTTATTTTTGATAGTTTTAATCCCTCTTTCTATCCCATCACTCCAAAGAAAATCTTTATTATAAGAGTCAATAAAAAGTACCCTTTTAATATTTTCCGAATTTGCGAATAAATAAAAAGGAATAAAAATAATTATAAAGATAAAATAAATTTTTTTCATAATAATTCCTTATTCAACTATGTTTGCATTTTCTAGCAAAGCAAGAGGTAATACAATTTTTAGTTTTTTCATTAACATTACATTTATATAAATCTCTGCTTTTTTGTTTTCCACCACTTTTGTTTCTGAAGTTTTTTTGCCTTTTAAGATATCCAAGGCTGTATTAGCAGCCCATTGTCCTTGCTCTTCAGGTTTATTTGCAAAAGTAAGCAAAGCAATTTCACTTCCAGCTTTAACTGTTGAAATACTAGGAATAATAGTATGCTTTAAAATATATTCTTTTAAATATTCTTTTGTAATTGAAGCCCTAAGCTTTGGAAACGTTCCTAATATTAAAATATCTGCTTCTTTTTGTGCTACTACAAAATATTTTTCCAGCTCTTTTTTGCTAGTAATAAAATATTTTTTTACTTTAGTGTTTAGTTTTTCTTCAAAAGTAAGGACGTGTTTATAAGAAGACAAAGTATCATCGTTAAAATAAACAATACGATTCCCTTTTGAGTATTTTTTAATAACCTCTATTAATTGTGGTACGAAGGTTACTTCTAACATACCAGTAACATTTTTATTAGAAAAATTATATAATTTTGCACTGCCATTAATTCCACAAAAAACAAAAGGTAATGAACTGTTTAAATAATATGGAACAATCACATATTTTGCAGCATTATCATCTGAAACAATGACGACATCAGGATTGAAGCTCTCAATTAAATGTTTTACTTTTAACCCTGCTTTTATTTTAAATTTTTCTGAATAGTTTAACTTGGTATTCATTTCTATTACTTTAAAATCAATTTTCATCGCAGAGTCGCTTATTGTCTGTTTAATAGCTTTAGTAATATCATCACTCCAATCATATCCACTGTGATAAGAATTAACATACAATACTTTTTTTATTGTTTCACTTTTTGCATAAATATCTAGGGGTACAAAAATAAATACGATTACTAACATAGGTAAAATGTATTTCATTTATTTTCCTTTATATTAATTATTTAACGAATAATATTTACATTTTTATTAACCTAAAAAAGAGAATAGTTAATAAATGATTTTTCATCATAATTCATCTTGTATTAAATAACTCGATATATTATAAACTAAATTGAAATTATTTGACTTAAGATAGAAATTTATATCAATAGTTTTAGTTTTAACAAGTAAAGAAGACCTGAAGCTTAGTGCTTTTGTAAAAAATACGAAAACAATAATTATTTCATAAGAATTTTATTTTATTTGAAAAGCAAAAAATTCTTACTTCTTGTTTCCTTTAAGTTTTTTACGTAGTTCCTTCATAAAACGAATAGAAGGATCGTGTTTAATTGTGCGGTACGAAGTATCTTTTTCTAACCATAAAGAGTGATTTTCGAATGTTTTATATTCAGAATGTGCGATTACATACTTAATACTTTTATACTTTTTCTGTAAATACTTAATCAATTTAATATTTGCTTCTAACTGTTTAGCGGTGAGATTATCTTCAAACTTCTCTCCTCCTACATTCTCAATACCAATACTTGAATAATTAAGACCAATTACATGCCTTGCCATAGTTGTTTCATCCATCATTTGGTAAATACTACCATCTCTATTAACTAAAAAATGTGTTGAAACATTTAGTTTGCCTGCTTTTTTTATATCGCCTCTGTCATTTGGCAAAACAGACGCATAAAAACGCATAAATGATGTGTTAAAATCATTGATTCCTGTATGGTGCACTACTATTATTTCAGGCTTTATCTTTATATTGTTCACCTTAAGGGAGTAATGCGATTTTATATATTCTTTTGTAAGTTCTACTCTTTTATTATCAAAAACAATTCTTTTTTGAATAATATCAATAGCCAAAATTTCTGACAAAAAAAGGAATAGGAGTATTGTAGTTTTCATATTCTATTATATCTTTATCAAAGTATTTTTATTCACCCAAAGATACTTTCTTTAAATAAGTACTTATTTTAGGTAGATTGTTTTTTCTGCAAACCAAACAAGTAGGAATATTTACAATACTTTTATCTACTTTTGTAATTTTTACTTTATTTAAATAACCATATCTATCTACAATTGATTTTGGAAGTAAAGTACGTCCCATTCCCAGTTCCACACAAGCAAGAATTACCTCAAAATTAGCCAATTCTAAGACTTCATAATCCCTAGTACCTAAATACTCATAATAGGTTTTTGAGGCATTAAAAAAAGCGCAAATGCCTTCATGTCCTAAAATAGCGTCCTTAGAAGCTTCGTTTTTTGATTCTATAAACAATAATTCATTATCAAACTTTTTTAATAAGATTAAATCTTCATGTTTGGGTTCATTATTAATAAAAGCAATATCCACTTTGTATTCTAATAACATTTGTGTAAGCGCAATTGTATTGTTAGTAACCAGTTCTAATTTAACTTCAGGATAATCTTTATTTAGTTTTTTTAATAAAGGAATGAGTCGCATTTTTGTATTAGAATAAGTAGACCCAATTATTAGTGAGTCTTGTTTTTTTATATTTCTAATCTGGGACTTTGCTTCTTTTACTTTATTTACTATTTCTACTGCTAAAGGTAAAAGTTTTTCACCTTCTTTAGTTAATAATACTCCTTTAGGTACACGGTGAAAGAGCTCAAATGAAATATTCTTCTCTAATTGTTTGATTCTTAAACTTACATTTGTTTGTGTCACTTTTAATTTTTTTGCTGCCATACTGATACTTTTTTTTTCTGCAACAGCTACAAAAATCTTTAAAAGATTTGAATCCATATAATCATCCTTTATATAATCAATAATTATTCATTATTTGACATAGTATAACTAATAGTAATACTATGTCAAATAAATAAATCATATTCGACAAGGGAATAAATATGAATAAACAAGAAATTTTAAATATTTTACGAGAAGAAATTGTACCTGCACAAGGATGTACCGAACCAATTGCAATAGCTTATGTTGCTGCAAAAGCAAAAGAAGTATTAGGAGAACTACCCCTTAGAATTGACATTTATGTATCAGGAAATATGATAAAAAATGTCAAATCGGTTACCATTCCAAACAGTGAAGGTATGATTGGAATAGAAGCAGCAGTTGCCTTAGGTCTTAGTGCAGGAGATTCAAAAAAAGAATTAATGGTAATTAGTGATTTAAGTAAAAAAGACATACAAAATGCAAAACACTACTTAGAAACTAATCCTATAAACGTAATTCATGATAAAAGCTCTGTCAAACTCTATATTAAAGTAGAAGCTTTTTACAAGAATGACTCCGCACTCGTTGAGATAAAACATTTTCATACGAACATTACACGAATTGAAAAAAACAAAAAAATCTTAGTGGAACAAATCTGTAATGATATTAATTTTAAAACAGATAAAAATGATCGAGCAGCTTTAAGTATCAAATCAATTTATGATTTTGCTAAAAGCATTGATACAAAAGAAGTTGAAGCTTTATTTGATCAAGTAATACGCTTAAACTCAAGTATTGCAAAGGCAGGATTAAAAGAAGAATTTGGGGTAAATATAGGAAGTCTGATTCTAAAAAACATGAATGAAGGTTTTTATGGAAAAGATATACGAAATAAATGTGTTTCATTTACAGCAGCAGGAAGTGATGCTAGAATGAGTGGCTGTTCGTTACCCGTTATGACTACAAGTGGCAGTGGAAATCAAGGAATGACAGCCTCTTTACCTATTATTAAATATGCACAAGAAAAAAAGTTATCAAAAGAACAATTAATTAGAGGCCTGGTATTTTCTCATCTCTGCACGATTCATTTAAAAACAAGTGTGGGAAGACTTTCTGCTTATTGTGGAGTAATGTGTGCAGCCAGTGCCGTTGCAGGTGGAATTGCATTTTTAGAAGAAGCTTCTTATGATACAGTTGCAAATTCTATTTCTAATAACCTTGGAAATGTTTCAGGTATTATTTGTGATGGTGCAAAAGCATCTTGTGCAACTAAAATTGCGACTGGTTTATATGCTGCTTTTGATTCCTCTATGCTTGCTTTAAATCAAAAATACTTGCAAGAGGGAGAAGGTATTATCTCCTCCAATGTAGAAGCTACCATTAAAAACATTGGAGTATTGGCACAATCTGGTATGAAAAAAACAGATGAAGTTATTTTAAACATTATGCAAAAAAAGACATAGAAAAAAATTTATTATAAAATTGAATAAGAAATATTTTTAGCACATTCTTGCTAAAATTTTCTTATTCGTCCCTACTCTAAATCTTTGCGCCCATAATATACTTATTACCCTGCCCTTGCAAACGAATCAATCTCTTGTTTTTTAACATCTCCCACTCATCAATGGGATCGAGTTTATTCCATACTTTCATCATCATTTTCTCTTGTTTTGACATTCTAATATTATATTTATCGCTCATATAAAAATATATTCTTGCAATATCGCCTTTTATTTCATCTCTAACATAGGCTCTTTTTTTCTTAAAATCAATTTGTACTTTACAAATACCATATTGTTTAACAAGAGGAGTGAGTGCCCCAAATCTATAGTTAGATCTATTGGCATTAACTTCACCAATTGCAGGTACTAAATTATGCATATCAGCTTCCATGGTTTTAAAAATCTTGTCTTTTCTACAGGCTTTTCTTCCACCTTTTTTCCAACAAGAAAGATGTTTGCCAAAATTATGAGCAGGCATAATATGTTCCCATTCAATACGCTGTGCTCTGATATTTATTCTTCCTGATTTATAAAAAGGTTTTCTTGCCTGATAATATTTCTTATCCTGTACTATCAGGGTCTTATACTTGCCTTTTATTCTTTTTATTTCATAAGGGTTTGAACAATAAAAAGAAACTTGTTTGTCAAAATATATCTTTTTTAAAAGTATCTTTTTAGATTTTGAAAAAGAAGTAGCACTAAGGGACAAAGCTAAAAACAGTAAAAACAATAAAATATTCATATAATTCCTTAAAAAAATAAAGCGTATTTTAGCAGGATAATTTAAAAGCTAGATTTTTTTGTTTTCTAAAATATACATCAAATACTATGATAGTACCCTTCTATAAAGCGCACAAGGAGAAGATAAAACAATATATTTTTTATCATATTTTTTCTTAACAAATACTACACAAAACTAAACTAAACTTTAGAAAAATTGTAGGAGAAAAAATGAAATTATTTTTATGTATATGTGCCTTAAGTTTTAATCTTTTTGCAACAGGAATATTAGGTCAAAAAGCACCTAGTTTTGGTGTAGATGAGTGGTTACAAACTAAGAATAACCTAGCCTTAGATATTAATGATTATAAAGGAAAAGTACTTTATATTTATGGATTTCAAGCCTGGTGTCCTGGTTGCCATGCACATGGTTTCCCAACATTACAAAAACTATCAAAACACTATAAAAAAGATGATAAAGTAGCCTTTGTAGCTATTCAAACTGTTTTTGAAGGTTACTCAAGCAATACCATTGACGCTGCAAGAAAAATAATAAAACAATATAAACTAGATATGCCAGTAGGTCAAAGTGGTGGAAAAAATAAAAGATCCCAATTTATGTCAAGCTATAGAAGTGGAGGAACACCTTGGACAGTAATTATTGACAAAAGAGGCGTAGTACGATTTAATAACTTCCATGCAAACGTAGAAGATATCATTAATTATATGGATATGCTCAAAAAAGAGAGTTGATTTTTCTTTAATTAAACAGCGAATAAAACAAAGAAAAGAGAATCTTACTTTGTTTTATTTCAAATATTTCTACTACTGTTCTAAAACTATTTAAAACAGCTATAATCATCTTAATAAAAATACACTATCCTAAGACAATTATTAATAATGAGTATAAAAAATGACCGATATAATTACACAAAATACAAATGTACAAGAAAACATTAAAAACAATGATTTAACACCTCATCAAAGTGAAGTTTTTAATGCTATTACTTCTCTCATAGATTCAAAAGTAAGCTCTATTTTAAAATCGAACAATCTTGATGATTATATGTTATCTCTAACAGGGGCAGCAGGTACAGGTAAAACCTATCTTACCACACAAATTGCTAAGTATTTAAGAGATAAAAAAGACAAAGATTTTTCTTTTACAATTACTGCTCCTACTCATAAAGCTGTAGCTGTAATATCTTCGATGTTAAGAGCAAATAAAATACAAGCCTCTTGTAAAACAATTCACTCTTTTTTAGGCATCAAACCTTTTCGAGATTTTGATAAAGGCATAGAAACATTCAAAGTGGATAAAACAAAAAAAGCCCATGACAGTGCTTCTATATTAATAGTTGATGAAAGTTCTATGATTGGGGCTGAACTCTTTTCTTATATAAAAGAAGCCATAGAAGAAGAACGTGTTAATTTTGTTTTCTTTATTGGTGATCCTTATCAATTATTACCCGTAGATAACAGTGAAAATCAAATATATTCATTAAAAAATCGTTTTTCTCTAAAAGAAGTAGTGCGACAAGCAAAAGACAGTTATATTATAAAAATTGCCACTAATCTTAGAGAAAGAATAGAGCAAAAAAACTTTATTCCCCTACAACAATTCTTTATGGACAATTACCACAAAGAATTAATGTTTTTTAACAATTTCAAAGATTTTACCGATGATTTTCATAAAAATGAACGTTGGCATAAAGAAGATAAAATCATAGCCACCTATAAAAATAAAGATGTTGATTCTTTTAACAATCTCATAAGAAGAAAATTTTGGGAACAAAATGGTGTTATTAATCCCCCTACTTATTTACAAGGAGATACACTAAGGTTTAGAGAAGCTTACAGTGTAAATGATATTTCTTTATATCACAATGGCCAAGTAGTAGAACTACAAAGAGCAGAGGTGAAATATCATGACAGTTTAGGTATTTATTATTGGGAGTGCCAAAATATAGGAGCTTTAGAGCAACAAGTATTTAGAGTAATAGAGCCCTCTTCTATTAAAGCCTTTAATGATAAATTAAAAGCCATCGTAAGTGCAGCTAAAAGAGCCTCACACCCACAGAAAAAAGAATTATGGGTAACGTTTTATGCAGTAAGAGATATGTTTGCTGATGTACAATACGTGCATTCTTCTACCATTCACAAATTACAAGGAAGCACTCATGATATAGCTTATATTGATTTGTTTTCTTTATCAGATAACAGATATATGAGTGATGAAGAGAAATATCGTTTGGCTTATGTTTCTATTACCAGAGCAAGTAAAGATATAAAAATATTTATGCCTCACTTCCAGTACAATGAGCAAGAAACTATAATGAATGTAGCCAATGAGTTTGATGCTATTGATGATGCTTTAAAACGCTTAGAGTTTTAACTACAAAGTATTGAAAAATAGTTTTTTAATTATAAGTATTTACCTTGAATAATTAACTCTTATTTTCCCCTCATTATTTAAAATCCCTTATTGAAATAAACTCTCTTTTTTAGAAAGTTTATTTTCAACATTTACTTAAAAGAAAATAGCACAAAATGTCAAGATTAAAAGACTTTAACTTTATATAATTAAAGAAAAAGGCTTATTATGGAATTAGAAACAATATTTAATGTTATTACAACAAAAAAAGTAAAAGAATCAGTGAAGTTTTATACCTCAATTTTCAACTTTGAAATTATTGCCAATTTAGATTGGTATGTACATCTTAAACACGAGAGTAGTGGAATGGAATTGGCTTTCATGCAGCCCAATCATCCATCTCAAGGACCTATGTTTAAAAAAGAGTTAGAGGGAAAAGGTTTGATCTTGAGTTTTCAAGTTAGGGATGCTAAAAAAGAGTATAATTTGATGAAAAAGAAAAGTATTGAGATAGAATTTGATTTAAAAGAAGAAGAATGGGGACAAATTCATTTTGGAATTTTAGACCCAAATAATATTTCTATTGATATCGTTCAACACATGGAATAAAATGAATAAAAAAAGATTTGATACGTATTGTGAGTCTGTTTTTAAAGCAATTATTTACATTCAAAATAATATAGAAGAAAACATAGACTTAAGTGATATTTCAAAGGAAGCAGGATACTCCTTACATCACTTTCATAGAATCTTCAAACAAATTATAGGAGAATCACTAAAGTCTTATATACGAAGAATCAGGCTAGAAAATGCAGCCTTTCGTTTACAAATACAAAACAATAGCATTATTGATATTGCATTAGACAGTGGTTTTTATACTCATGAAACTTTTTCCAAAGCATTTAATAAATATTTTGGAGAGCTTCCTTCTAAGTATAATAATAAAGTGTCTTTGTACAATGACTCAAATATTACAAGTATTAAAAAAGTATATTTTAAAGGAAGATCGTGTTTATTTAAGCGTCATACTGGCGTGTACTCTAAAAGTGGCACTCCTTATGAAAAGAATTCTCTCTGGCATTCTATTCTTTTACAAAGCGACTTAAAATCAAAAAACGTATTGGATTATGAACTATTTGGAATAAGCCATGATGACCCTTCAATCACCAAGGAAAAGAATATAAGATATGATGCTTGTATTGCTGTAAAAAACGATGAGTCAAAAGATTCTTTACAGCAAAAACTGCAAGAAGGTTCTTATATTGTAGCTGTTCATGAAGGCAGTTTTGAAGCTTTAATTCAAAGTTATAATTATTTGATATATTCATGGTTAAAAAAATACAACTTTATAATGGACCACAAAAATCCTCCCTTTGAACAATTTTGTAACAATCATATAAAAATATACATTCCTATCTTATAAGTAAGTTTTACCTTTACTTTTTATTTGTAGAAAATGTCTAAACTAATTATTCCATAAGCAATAAGAATAATTGATAATATTTTTATGAAACCTGAGAGTTTAATTAACATACTTGCTTCTATTTTACTTTGAACCTTACCTATAGCTACCAAATAAAGGTATATACCTGCAATTAGTGATATTATTGCATCTGTTATCTCATACATTTTATTCCTTAAACATTATAATTATTTTTTGAAATTATAACATTTTTAAACAGCAATAAATAAAGCTTCTTAGCCAAGGAGTTCACAAGCTCTTATTTGCAAATATCAAAAAAATACTTTTATCCCTTGTTTCCAAAAAAAGAGTAAGGAATTAATACACAGATATTCAATCATCAAGAAAGTGTCAAGATTTATACACTTTTCAACTTTGCAAAAAAAGATTAGAATTCTAGTTCATAAAATAAATTATTTACAGGAGTATTATGAAAATATTTGCACCATGGGAAAAAGCATTTCAAAGAATTGCAACACCCTTTGAACATTTTATACATGCCCAAACAACAACGGGTCTTGTACTAGCAGTTATGACAGTATTGGCTCTTATTTTAGCAAATTCTCCATTTTCACAGACATATTTAGACTTTTTCCATCTTAATATTGATTTTAAAGTGGGTTCTTGGGCTTTGTCTCATAGCCTTCATCATTGGATAAATGATGGTCTTATGGCTGTATTTTTCTTTATTATTGGACTTGAAATAAAAAGAGAAATAACAGCAGGAGAATTGTCAAATTTAAAAGTTGCAATTTTACCTATTATTGCAGCTGTTGGGGGAATGGTATTTCCTGCTATGATTTATTTATATTTTAATGCAGAAGGTTCTGCTGCAAATGGCTGGGGAATACCAATGGCTACGGACATTGCTTTTGCCATTAGTGCCCTTGTTCTTTTAGGTAAAAGAGTACCTACTGCACTGGTAACTTTTTTAGTAGCACTTGCTATTGTTGATGATTTAGGAGCAGTTTTAGTCATCGCACTTTTTTATACAGATACTATAAATATGCTAGCTTTAGGATTAGCTGGTGTTATGTTTCTTATTATGATAAGTTTAAACAGATTCGGAATTCATGCCATTTTGCCTTATTTTATTGTTGGCTTACTTATGTGGTTTTTTATGCTTGAATCTGGTGTTCATGCGACGATTGCTGGGGTTTTAGCGGCACTTACAATTCCTTCTAAACCCAAAAGAGCTCCCGCTTCATTTCCAAAAGATACAATAAAACTCATAAAAGAGTATGAAAAATATCCGAATGAAGAAAATCATGCCATGCATGAAAATCAAAAAGCCTTGATTATCAATATAAAAGATAAAATAGATGCAATAGGAACTCCAGCAGCAAGACTTGAACACGGCCTTCATTTACCCGTTGCACTTATTATTATTCCCCTTTTCGCTTTAGCAAATGCTGGAATTGCAATTGATTTCTCCTCCCTTGTAAGTACTACTTTAGAGCCTGTTTCTCTTGGAATTATAGCTGGACTTATTGGAGGAAAAGTACTTGGAATATTTGGTTTATCGTGGCTTGCAATCAAACTAAAAATTGCACAATTACCTAAAGGAAGCACTATGAGTCAAATATTTGGTGTATCTTTTTTAGGTGGTATTGGTTTTACTATGTCTATTTTTGTAGCAGATTTAGCGTTTATAAATACCCCTGAGCTTATATTACAAGCAAAAGTTGGAATACTTTGTGCTTCTTTATTTGCTGGCTTATTTGGCTTTCTTTGGTTAAAATATATTGCAAAGAGGCTATAATAAATGAAAAGTGAAATATGAAAAAAGTACTGCTCGTTGAAGATGACTTAGTTTTACAAAAATTAATAAGTGAATATTTAGAAGAATACAGTTATTTATGCAGTGCTTTCTCAAATCCAATAGAAGCATTAAAAACATTTAAAGATAAACCAGATGATTTTACTATTGCTATACTGGATTTAGGTCTTCCTAACATGGATGGTTTTGATTTGTTTAAAAAATTAAAACAAATAAAAGACATTCCCATTATCATCTCAACGGCAAGAGATGATATAGGAAATAAAATCTATGGTTATGAGCTAGGAACCGATGATTATCTCTCAAAACCCTATGAACCTAGAGAATTAGTACTTAGAATTGAAGCCACCCTAAAAAGATACAATAAAGCAGCATCTCTTAAAATACATAATTTAAGTATTGATGTAAACAGCTCAAGAGTTTTTTTAAATTCACTTGAAATTGAGTTTACTAAAATTGAAAAAGAAATCTTTTTATTATTTATCAATAATCTAAATAAAATCTTTTCAAGAGAAGATATAGTAAACCAAAGCTCCCTTAAAGACGATACTAAAAACAGAACAGTAGATATGCATATAAGTAATATTAGATATAAGATTGATGACAATTCAAAAAAACCTAAGTATATAAAATCTATTTGGGGTATTGGCTACAAGTTTTTTTATGACAATTAGAAAACAACTCTTTATATCTTTTGCTTTAATATTAATAATTGTTGCTTTTATTATTGGCGTTTTTTTCTATACTATTTACAAACTTAACAGTATAAGTCACCAACAAAACCACCGTTATGACCAATTAATAAGAGTAAAAAAGTTAAGTGAGTTTAACAACTCTTATTCATGGATAGTTCTAGATGTTATAACAGATTTTGACAAAATACAAATAGTAAACCTAAGAATCAAAAAGGCCCTTCTGCTATTTAAAGAGTTGAGCTCTTTAAAAACTGAAATTATAAATAATTCAGAGTCGCAAGAAGAAAAAAAGAATCTGATTTTAATTTTTACGTATTTTGAAGCTATGCAAACAATGATAAAAGAAGATTTATATGCTTTAGTGCTTAAAAAGAACAGTAACTTGAAAGTTTTTAACAAAAAATTTGAAGGCATACATATAGATACACAACAAGCACTAAAACAAGAAATAAATTATCTAAAAAATAAACTAAAACGAACACAAGATCTAAGAACTACATTTCTAGATACTATAAAACTCGAATTGCTCGTTGTTTTTGTTGTTTTATTTTTACTTTCTTTTGTTATTTCTTCAAAAATCATAAAAGAAATAAAAGAAAAATTATACAGACTTAATCAAGGTATATTGCAACTTTTTAATAATGGAGAAGAAACTATAAAAGTGGATATTGGTGAGAATAATGAACTTTATGAAATCACCAAAAATCTTAACTCTTATTTAGAAAAACAAGCAGATATTATTCATTCAAGAGAAGAGCTCTTACGAAATATAAGTCATGAGCTAAAAACTCCAATAGCTAAAGCAAAGTTCATACTTGCAAAAATTGAAAACACAGAAGATAAACAAACCTATACAGATATAAATACCATTTTTTATGATATTGAAATGCTTACTTCTAAACTCTTAGAAAGAGAAAAACTAAACTTTGCTGTTTTAAAAACAAGCACCTTTAAAGCAAGTTCATTAATACTTGAGTCTTTATCCAAACTTTTAATTGATGAAGAATCTAAAATAGAAATAAATATGAAAAATGATTTTAATATTGAAGCAGATTTTTATTACCTCAGCCTTGCACTAAAAAACTTGCTTGACAATGCTATGAAATATGCAAAAGTCTTTCCTATTGTAATTGAGAGTTATGAAAATACTATTTATGTCAAAAATATTTCAAATGAGCTTTCAAATGATTTAATATACTACCTTCAACCTTTTACACGAGAAGAAAATCAACAGCAAGGCCATGGTTTAGGATTAAATATTGTTAGTAAGATTATAAAATTACATGATTTTGATTTAAAATATAAACATAAAGATGCTTACAATATATTTTCTATATCATTTAAATGAGTCCCAGACCAATAAACGCTAGCTAGCTTCAGATTATTAGTAGTCAAGTAATAACCTGAAGCTAACAAGCGATATCTTAGCTAGATGTTAAACAGATAAGCTGTAAGATAAAAAGCCTAAACCTAAAAATAACACTGCATCTATTATTATCAAATTTCTTAAAAATTCCATTATAACTCCTTTTTAATACTTCCATTATAAAATACTTTTGCAAAGTTAAAAAGGAGATAGTTCTTGACAGCTTCTTGACAAGTTTAAATAGAAAATGAAATGAGAATACGTATTATGTCATTAAAAGATGAGAACGAATTTCTTTCATAAAAGCGGCATTTGTTCTCATTAAGCAAGGAAGAACATCTAAACCTGCTCATAATTATTGAAAAGGGATTGAAATATGTATTTGGGCACCACTTAATGTTTGTTCCTTATACGTATACTCTTCATTACTTGCTCTAATAGAACCCATCATTCCATTGACTACTAAATTATAGGTCATACTTAAGCCTATGCCAGTTCCTTGAAATTGATGTTTGCTTGTGAAATAAGGTTCAAAAACTCTTTTTATAATATCCTTCCTAAAACCTTTTCCATTGTCTTTAAATTTTATATGTATCGTATTATCTTCTAAATATGTTGTAATAAAAAGGTATCTTGGTTTTGTAGAAGAGGGAAAAGCATCCTTTGCATTAGAGAAAAGATTCATATAACATTGAATAAGTTCATTGGCTGATCCATAGTACATAATAGAATCATCTAAGTCTTTTATTATTTCAATCTTATGTTCAACACGTAAAGAACTAATTAAATTTAGAAACGTTTTTATATTTTTTGAAAAGTTAAACGTATTTTTTTCTCTTCGTGAAGAACTAAAATTTCTAAAATCATCAATAGTTTTAGATAAATATTGTGCATTATTATTAATAAGATTACAATACTCAACAAGATTTTCTTTTGTTAACATCTCAGTTTCTTGTTTTAGGATTAAACCCGTAGCTGAGGTTGAGACTATGGATAAGGGTTGTCGCCATTGATGTGCGATATTACCAATCATTTCTCCCATAGAGGCCATTTTTGCCTGCTGTTGGATAATATCATCTTGTTCTTTTTTATTTGTAATATCATGTCCAATGCCTAAAACACCTGCAACCTCTCCTTTTTCATTAAATAATGCTTTTTTTGTCGTTTCTAAAAGAACTTTTTTTTCACTTTTAAAATAGGTAATCCACTCTTCATTAATTAATGTTTCTTGTGAGTGCATTGCTTTTTTATCATGGTATCTAAAAGAATCTGCAAGATCTTTATTTACAAAATCATAGTCTGTTTTTCCAATAATTTCTTTCTCTTCTTTTCCAAAGAAACGTTCAAATTCAGGATTACAAGCTAAATATACCCCCTCCTTATCTTTTAGCCACAGCATATCTGGAATAGTGGAAAGAATATTTTTAAGAAGTATTTCGCTCTTTCCTAATTGTTTATTTGTTTTCTCTAAGGCTCTATACGTAAGTTCTTTCTCAATTGCAATGGAGGCTAGGTTTGCATAAGAAGAAATCAGTTTTAGTTCAAAAGAACTTGGTGCTTTGGGGCTATTGTTATAAATAGCAAAGGTTCCTAATATTTCTTTATTAGAAGACAAAATTGGCTCAGACCAACAAGCATGAAGATTCGCTTTTCTTGTTAACTCTAAAAAAGGGGCCCAGTTTTCATGAGAATTAATATCTTCTACAATGACTCTCTCTTTTTTATAAGCTGCTGCACCACAAGAACCTATTTTCTCACCAATTGCAACACCTAGTATTGCCTCATTATAAAAAGCTGGTAAACTGGGTGCAAAACCTTTACTTAGGTGTTTTTTCTCTTCGTCTAACAAAAGGATAGAACAAAGTATTTTGGGACTTCTTTTTTCAGCTAAAAAGATAATACGATGAAGAATTGTTTCTAATTTACGCTCAATTGCAATAGATGAGAGAAGCTTTTCATTGTCTTCATAAATTATTTCATATTGTTTTTTTTCTGTGATATCTCTTGCTATACAAAAAAGTCCTAG
>Ga0105356_10001647_pt1 | contig 22221 bp, 19 predicted proteins | sample GOMGulsemesocosm_3_FD_83502 | JGI IMG/M metagenome (GOLD analysis project Ga0105356, IMG submission 83502) | Methane-oxidizing microbial communities from mesocosms in the Gulf of Mexico - GOM9D Gulf of Mexico | ecosystem: Environmental > Aquatic > Marine > Cold seeps | place: Gulf of Mexico... | reverse complement strand
TGTTGGTGAGTGATTTCAAATAACTTTAATGACAAATAATATTTGTCATCGTTATTATCTAGATAAAGATAACCGCGTTTTTCCAGTACTGCCACCATTCTAAATATTTCTGATACCGACTTATCTAGGTTTTGTGCAATTTCTTTTAACTTAAACCCTGATGATTGTTTAGATAAAAACTCAATAATATCTAAGCCTTTTTCCAGCGCAGGTGCTGAATAGGTTTTATCAGAGCTTTTACTTTTAGTGGTGTTTACATTCATTGATAAATTAATCGTATTCATTAGCGGAGCTCTATTGTAGGTAATTGCTTTGTATAATGAAAGTGCTTCTATAGTTAACTAAAAGCGGTTATTTCACTTGGTTTAACGCTGTCTTATTATAGATTATAGCTGTGTTGTAGCTACGCTTATCTGTTAAATATTCTCTGATAGCGATGCTAGAAAATAATGGTATAAGCGATGACTTCATGGGTTGTAGATAGCAGTAAATATACCGATAGTATTTTGTATTTAGAAATGTAATTCAAATATGAAATTTCATAATTTAATTATTATTTCTAATTAGGCACTATAAGGCATCGTTAAAGTTACCGTTATGGAATGTCATTGCGCACCGTTAAAACTAGACAAGTAGGGAATACAGCACTGCAGGTTTCTGAACTTGGTTTAGGTGGCGCAGCTTTTGGTAACCTTTATCAAGAAATCACAAGCGATGAGACTACCAATATCATTCACTACCTGCTTGATAATGGTATTAATTACCTTGATAGCGCGCCTTTTTATGGCTTTGGCTTAAGTGAAAAACGTATTGGAAATGCTTTGAGCAAAAGGGCCTTAGCGAATGTTGAGACTTCGCTGCTACGGTCAACTAAAGTTGGCCGAGTATTAGCGCCGATCTCAGGGTATGCTTTTCAGGGACCTCGAGATTGCTTTTTCTCTCATGAGCCTTATCAAGCCAAGTTTGATTACAGTTACGATGGCATTATGCGCTCGTTTGAATCAAGTCTTAAGCGGTTAAACGTTAATACTATCGATTTATTATTGGTGCACGATATTGGCGAGCAAACTCATGGCGAACAAAACCCGTATTTTTTACAGCAATTAAAATCGGGTGGCTATAAAGCGTTGCAAGAATTAAAGCGTCATGGTGATGTTAGCGCAATTGGTTTAGGAGTTAATGAAGTTGATGCCTGTGTTGATGCGATGCAATGGGGCAGTTTTGACTGCTTTTTATTGGCGGGGCGATATAGTTTATTAGAGCAACAACCCCTTGATGAATTTTTTCCCTTATGCCAACAATATGGCGCGTCGGTGATCGCCGGTGGTATTTATAATTCAGGTATTCTGGCCAGTGAACTTTTTAATGGCGGCGTTAACCATACCGACATAGGTTTTCAATCCACCTTAAAAAATCTTCATTATAATTATCAAACCGCACCCGCTGATATTATTGATAAAGTGATGGCAATCGCAACCGTGTGCCAAGCCTATAATGTCAGTTTAGCGGCCGCCGCGATGCAGTTTGTTTTAGCTCACCCTGTGATTAGCAGTGTTATTCCTGGTATGTCATCACTCGCCGAAGCAAAGCAAAATGTAGACTATTACCACCAGATTATTCCTGATGAATTTTGGCAAACATTAGCCCGTGATGGTCTCATTCATGCGCTGTCACCATTGCCAACGTCAGACATTTCGTTAACGGTTGATGTTTAAGACTAATGATGACAACAATAATTGATAGTCATATGCATATCTGGCAGTTAGGAGTTAATGAATATAGCTGGTTAACGTCCGAATTAACGATCTTGTATCAAGATTACCCTATTGAACAAGCACAAGCTCAGTTAAATAGTTATGACATTAGCCAAGCCATTTTAGTGCAAGCTGCCGACAACCAAGCAGAAACTCAATACCTACTAACGATAGCGCATCAATACCCTAAGCGTATTGCCGGTGTTATTGGCTGGTTAGATTTTGATAGTGGCGAGGCTCACGCAGAGCTTAGCGAATTAGCCAATGATAGCAAGCTATGTGGCATACGCCCGATGTTGCAAGATATTGAGCAGCATGATTGGATCTTAAAGCCACAATATCAAGCAACCCTTGAAAAAATAGCGGATCTTGATCTGGTATTTGATGCCTTAATTCATCCCTGTCATCTTGCCATTATTAACCAGTTAGCTCAGTTACACCCAAGCTTAACCATTGTTATCAATCATTGTGCCAAACCTAATTTAACCGAGGGGGACTTATCAAGCTGGCAACAGGGCATGCAAGTGTTATCGGCACATCAAAATATTTATGTGAAATTTTCAGGTCTCGCAACACAGTGTCAAAATAAGCTTGATAAAGGAGCTTCAATGACCTGTTTACAGTGGTTATTAATTCATTTTTCATCTCAACGTATTATATGGGGTAGTGATTGGCCAGTGGTAAATATTAATTCAAGTTATCAACAGTGGTTAGATTTTAGCATCAGCAGCTTAATGGAATTAGGGCTTACGATCTCACAGCAGCAAGCTATTTTATCGGGCAATGCCGCAGGGGTTTATCAACTAGCAAATCAGCGCAAGGCTGTCACGAAAGGGAAAGTAAATTGATTGCTACAGAAAATTTTGTCCAACTACACCGTAAAGACAACATTTTAGTGTGTCGAAAAAGAGCAATGAAAGGATTGGAAATTATCATTAATGAGCAGGGAATACCTTTAAATGAAACCATCGATGTTGGCCATAAAATTGCCTGTGAGTTAATCAATAAAGATGAAAAAGTGATTAAATATGGGGTGATTATTGGTTCGGCAATGCGTTTAATCATGCCGGGAGAACATGTGCATTTATCAAATTTACAAAGCGATTATATCGACAGCCATACGCGTACGGGTGTGATCAGCCAGTCAAAAATATTAGGCAATCAAACATGAATGCGTATTTAAGAGCGGATGGTCGTAAAGGCATCCGCAATATAACGCTGGTTTGCTATCTGGTCGAATGCGCACATCATGTTGCCAGAAGAGTTGTTGATAAATGTAATGATGATAGCGTGCATTTAATCGGGTTTTCAGGCTGTTACCCTAATGATTATGCCTTGGCGCAGCTGTCTCAATTAATTCAACATCCTAATGTTGGTGCGGTGGTGTTAGTGTCATTGGGCTGTGAAGGCTTTAACCGTGAAGCATTAATTGAAGTGGCTATCAAGGCCAAACGCCCTATAGAGACCATTGTTATCCAACAGTCGGGCGGAACATTGCTGGCGACTTCTCTTGGTATTAAGGCAGTAAACAAAGTACAAGCGGCAACGCCTATTATCAAGGTAGATTTACCGGTAAGTGAATTAGTGGTTGGCACTATTTGTGGTGGCTCTGATGGCACCAGCGGTATCAGTGCGAACCCTGCAGTGGGCATTTGCTTTGATTTACTATTAAAAGAAAATGCCACCTGCATTTTTGAAGAAACTGGCGAGTTAATTGGCTGTGAACAAATCATGGCTGAACGCGCAGTCACTGAAGTGCTGGGTAAAGAGATTGAACGGGCGGTCCATAAAGCTGAAAACTACTACCGAATTATGGGTTATGGCTCATTTGCTCCGGGTAATGCTGAAGGGGGCTTAACCACCCAAGAAGAAAAAAGCATGGGGGCTTATAGCAAATCAGGCAACAGTCCAATTTCAGGTTTGATCAAACCGGGTGATATTCCGCCAACTAGCGGCTTATATCTGATGGATGTTGTGCCCGATGGTGAGCCACTGTTTGGTTTTCCTAATATTTCTGATAATGCAGAAATTGTCGAGATGATCGCCAGTGGCGCACATATTATTCTGTTCACCACTGGGAGAGGATCTGTTGTTGGCTCGGCCATTTCGCCAGTGATAAAAGTGTGCGCAAATCCTGAAACCTATCGCAATATGTCGGGGGATATGGACGTCAATGCAGGTAAAATCTTAGAAGAAAGTATCTCGATAGCCACAGTGGGCGATGAAATATATCAGCAGGTTATTGACGTGAAAAATGGCAAACAAACTAAGTCAGAGCAGCTTGGTCATCAAGAATTTATTTTAACTTATAAGCAATTTGAGCCGACCGGCCCAGGTTGCTTACCCACTAGGTATAAAGCTAGTTGATTGTAGATAGACCAAGGTAAGGGTATTGAATGCGTCTTTTGAATAAAAAAATTGTTATTACCGCAGCGGCACAAGGCATTGGCAAAGCCACCGCTGAATTGTTTACCGCCCAAGGGGCTGAAGTCTATGCCACCGACATTAATGGTGAGTTACTTGAGCAAGTAAATGCTAAGCATAAAGTAATACTTGATGTTACCGATATTGAACAAATAGCAGCGTTTGGTCAGTGTGTAGGGGCTATTGATGTGCTGTTTAATTGTGCGGGCTTTGTTCACGACGGCACAATTTTACAATGTGATGAGCAAGACTGGGATTTTTCTTTCGATTTAAATGTTAAATCAGCCTACCGAGTAATACGTACTTTTTTACCGACGATGATCGCTCAGCAGCAAGGTTCAATTATTAATATGTCATCGGTAGCTAGCAGTATTAAAGGGGTAGGTAATCGCTTTGTTTATGGTGCTACAAAAGCGGCAATGATAGGTTTAACCAAGGCCGTTGCCGATGAATATGTGGCGGATGGTATTCGTTGCAATGCTATCTGCCCGGGTACCGTGCAGTCACCTTCACTTGAGCAACGGATGTCAGTAGGTGGAGACTATGAAAATACCCGCGAAGCCTTTGTCGCTAGGCAGCCGATGGGACGAGTAGGCAGTGCCGCTGAAATTGCGAATTTAGCGCTGTACTTAGCCAGTGATGAATCATCGTATACCACCGGCCAGACTCATATTATCGATGGTGGCTGGTGTACTTAAATGATTGCAGTTAGGGAGCTGTTAGCCAAGCATAAGCAAGATTAAGCTAAGAAAAACTGAATTAAAACAAGCATAACGCTAAAAGAAGAGATAGGAGTGGTAATGAAGTTATTAAGATATGGTGAAAAAGGCCAAGAAAAGCCCGGCATTGTCGATACACAAGGTAATATTCGTGATTTATCCAATATTATTAGTGATGTTGACGGTAGTACTATTTCTGCAGAAAGTTTAGCAATACTCCAAGCGGTAGCGTTAGACTCCTTAACAATCGTTGAAGAGGGCGTTCGTTTAGGACCTTGTGTAAATAAGGTCGGTAAATTTTTATGTATCGGCTTAAATTACGAAGATCATGCCCGAGAAACCGGCGCAGAAATACCCACTGAACCGGTGGTTTTTATGAAAGCCACCAGCGCTATCACTGGGCCTAATGATGATATTATCAAACCCAAAAATAGCACTAAATTAGATTGGGAAGTTGAACTAGCAATTGTAATTGGTAAAGACTGTCACTATGTGGATGAAAGTGAAGCCGAGCAATATATTGCTGGTTATTGTGTTTGTCATGATGTATCTGAACGCGCTTTTCAACTTGAAATGGGTGGACAATGGGATAAAGGTAAAGGTTGCGACACGTTTGGACCCATAGGCCCTTGGTTGGTTACTAAAGATGAAATTGATAATGTGTTGGATTTATCGATGCAGTTATCGGTTAATGGTCACACCTTTCAAAATGGCTCAACCAAAACCATGATCTTTTCGCCTGCTTATGTGGTCAGTTACTTAAGTCAGTTTATGAGTTTACAACCGGGAGATGTGATCACCACCGGCACCCCACCTGGGGTCGGATTAGGGCAAAATCCGCCGGTGTATCTCAATGTCGGTGACAACATATCATTATCTATTGCCGGTTTAGGTGCACAACATCAACAAGTCGTTGCGTGCAGTAAGTAATATTGAACGGCTAACAAGATATTGTTAGCAAAGCCATTAAATGAGAGCTCAATCATGGAAACCATTGTAGATAAAAGCAAAAATACAAGTTATGAAAGTGGCCAACCATTAGCGCATAGCGTGAATAAAAAACAGGTGAGCGTTTGGTGCTATATTTTAGTGATCAGCTTATTTTTTATGTGGGGCTTTGCTAATAATTTAAATGATATTTTAATACCTCAATTTAAGAAAACGTTTACTTTGAGTGATTTTCAATCAGGGCTAGTGCAATCCTCTTTTTACTTAGGCTATTTTTTCTGTGCGATACCTGCCGCCGCAGTAATGCAGCGTTACGGCTATAAAAAAGCCATTATTGTTGGTTTAACGTTATATGCTGTTGGCGCACTTCTGTTTTATCCCGCCGCGGAAGTGAGAGTTTATTACTTCTTTCTTATTGCCTTATTTATTCTTGCCAGTGGCTTAGCTTTTTTAGAAACCAGTGCTAATCCTTATATTGTTGCGATGGGCGATCCAAATACGGCTCAGCAACGGCTCAACTTTGCTCAGGCATTTAATCCCCTTGGCGCCATTAGTGGAATTTTAGTTGGGCAGCAGTATATTTTTTCTGGGGTAGAATACAGTGATAATGAGTTTGCTCAGTTAAGTTTACTTGAACAAGATAGTTTTTTTGCCAGTGAAGCACTGGCGGTACAAACGCCATATTTAGTGTTAGGCACTATTATTTTACTGTGGTGTTTGTTATTTATTATCACTAAATTTCCTGAGCTCCCCGATAAAAAATCAGTTATTGATAGCAACACTGACGTTGGACAAAGCTCATATCGACAACTCTTTCGTTTCCCGCATTTTCGCGCTGCGGTGTTAGCGCAATTTTGTTATGTGGGAGCACAAGTTGGTGTGTGGAGTTTTTTGATCCGTTATTGTCTAGATGCCGACCCTGAATTAACCGAAAAGCTTGCCGCTAATGCCTTAACCGCTTCGTTAGTGTTGTTTATGATCGGGCGCTTTTTAGGTACCTGGTTAATGTCTAAAATTGCCGGACATACCTTAATGACAATTTTTGCGATAATGAATGTAATGCTTACTTTGCTGGCAGTATTCTTTGGTGGCTATGTGGGGATTTATGCATTAATTTTAGTGAGCTTTGGTATGTCAATTATGTTTCCGACTATTTTTGCGATTGGCATCAGCAATGTTGGCAAGCAAGCTAAATTAGCGGCTTCAGTATTAGTGATGGCAATTATTGGTGGCTCAGTGTTTGCAGCCATTATGGGAGCTACTTCCGATCTGTTTGGTATTCAAATAGCCTATTTTTTGCCAGCGTTTGGTTTTGTTATCATTGCACGTTTTGGCTTAGCGACTGTCAAAGCATCCGCAGATGAATAACTACTATTTTTCGGTAACGGTAAAGCCATGGAGCAAGACGGCAGCATCTACTTTTACTTTTCTGTTCGCCATTTTTGTCAATACCGAAAATAAGGAAGATATTGTCGTAACTAAAATTCCGTTAGCAAGCTTATAGGACGAAATAGTATAAAAAAGGTAAGAGACCTTACTAAAAAAGTAATAGGTCAGTAGGCGTGGTTTGATTACTCTGCAGTCGCGCTACATAACCGTTAGCGTGCTAACCATAACTTTCAGTTAAATACTTATAAATTATTATATTATGTCAAAATTTGATGTTAAAAATCATCCCCACCGCCGGGTTAACCCGCTAACGGGTGACGCTATTTTAGTTTCGCCACACCGGGCGAAACGTCCATGGCAAGGACAAGTTGAAACGAAAGAGCATGACGATATTCCTCATTATGAGCACAGCTGCTTTCTTTGCCCGACCAATAAACGTATTACCGGTGATGTTAACCCTGATTATAAAACGCCTTACGTATTCACAAATGATTTTGCCGCACTCACAGAAAATACGCCTTTTTTTGATAGCCAACAAAGCAGTGGCGCAGAGTTCAGTGTACTGAGCCGTGGGGACAGCGGCGATGCGAATGGCGATACAGGTGACGATGAGTTATTTATATTAAGTTCGGAGCGTGGTACCAGCCGGGTAATATGTTACTCACCTGATCATGCCTTGACTATGCCACAACTTGCTCAACAGGATATTGTCGCGATTATCGAGCAATGGATCTGTCAGTATCAAGACTTGTCTAAAGATTATACTTGGGTACAAATATTTGAAAACAAAGGCGCGATTAACGGTTGCTCTAATCCACACCCTCATGGGCAAGTATGGGCAAATAGCACCATACCGACCATTCCCAGCAAAGAAGATCAAGCACAACGTCGCTATTTAACTAAGCATAATCGCAAGATGTTAGCTGATTATGCTGCTCGAGAGTTAGCAGATGGTGAGCGCCTTGTTGTTGAAAATGCACATTGGATAGTGGTAGTACCTTTTTGGGCGAGTTGGCCATTTGAAACCTTGTTACTGCCTAAGTTTGCCATTGCACGGATGGAGGATCTTAATACTGAGCAAAAGTCGACTTTAGCCGATATTTTACAACAAATTACCATACGTTATGACAACCTCTTTCTGTCTTCATTTCCTTACTCTATGGGCTGGCATGGCGCGCCATATGCCATTGAAGACTGTGACCATTCGATGAAGGATAATGATTCAGCCGAAGACCAATCAAGTCATTGGCAATTACATGCGCATTTTTATCCGCCGTTACTACGCTCAGCCACCGTTAAAAAATTTATGGTCGGTTACGAAATGTTAGCCGAAACACAGCGTGATCTCACTCCTGAGCAAGCTGCGCAGCGTTTACGTGAGCTTTCACCGATACATTACAAAAATAATAAATAAATTAGGCAAGTACTATGAATTTACAACAAACTGTTGAACAAGGCTTCCTTGAACACTTTAATCATCCCGCCAGCAATGTTTTTCGTGCGCCGGGCAGAGTGAATCTCATCGGCGAACATACTGATTATAATGATGGGTTTGTGCTGCCTTGTGCGATTGATTTTGAAACCATTATTGCCGGACGGCAACGTGAGGATAACTTGGTTAAGGTGATTGCCTTAGATTACCAGCAACAAGACAGTTTTGATTTGTCAAAACCGATTGAAAAACATCAATCGTTTCAATGGGCTAATTATGTACGCGGGGTGGCAAAAAACTTACTGCAAGCGGGGTTATCACTCGTTGGTTGTGAATTAGTTATTTCGGGAAATGTACCTCAAGGAGCAGGATTAAGCTCGTCAGCGTCACTAGAAGTCTCACTAGGCTTAGCATTCAGCACGCTCTCGAATGTGGTACTGAGCAGTAAAGACAATGCCCTTAATGGCCAAGCGGCTGAAAATAATTTCGTTGGCTGTAATTGCGGTATTATGGATCAGTTGATTTCAGCCGAAGGCGAAGCAGGGAAAGCATTACTTATTGATTGTCGAGCCTTAGACAGCCAAGCGGTAACGATTCCTAAGGGACTTTCGGTAATGATTATTAACTCCAATGTTGAGCGAGGCCTCGTTGATAGTGCCTACAATGAACGACGCCAGCAATGTGAGCAAGCGGCAGCATTTTTTCAGGTCGACGCATTACGGGATGTCGATTGGCAACACTACCTTAGCAATGAACAGGCACTGATCGCACAGTGCTCTATTGAGGTTGCTAAAAGAGCCAAGCATATCATCAGTGAAAATGAACGCACGGTGAAAGCGGCCAGTTGCCTTAGTAATAATGATATTGAACAATTAAGTTTCTTGATGGCATTGTCGCATGAATCGATGCGTGATGATTTTGATATAACGATCAATGAAATTGACTGTTTGGTTGAAATGATTGCCGCCTGCTTAGGAAGTCAAGGGGGCGTGCGTATGACCGGAGGTGGTTTTGGTGGTTGCGTGGTGGCGTTAGTGCCGGATCATTTAGTGACCAGTATTACAGCAACCATTCATGAACTCTACCCGATTAAAACTCAATTGAACGCGGATATTTATGTGTGTACTGCCCATGAAGGTGCTACGGTATTACGATAATTTTGATGCGTATCCAATTGATGTTAATGGTTACGCTATGATGATGAACGGTAAAGTAAGTAATTTACAATAATAAAAACGATAGGAATATGTATGACGTTACACTGGATTGATCTGGCAATATTTGTCACTTATGTATTAGGTTTAATGGCGGTTGCCTATTATGTTTCGCGCGAAAAAGCCGGCCATGATAAAAACACCGATGATTATTTTTTAGCGGGTCAAAGCCTGCCTTGGTGGGCTATTGGTGCTTCACTTATTGCCGCTAATATTTCTGCAGAACAAATTATTGGTATGTCTGGCTCGGGCTATGCTATTGGTCTGGCGATTGCTTCCTATGAGTGGATGGCCGCCATTACCTTAATTATTGTCGGTAAATATTTTTTACCTATTTTCTTAAAACACAAAATTTATACCATGCCGCAGTTCTTGCAACAGCGCTTTGATAGCCGAGTGAAAACCACCATGGCAATTTTCTGGTTAGCGGTCTATGTGTTTGTTAATTTAACGGCAGTATTGTGGCTAGGAGCATTGGCCATTAATGCGATTACCGGGCTTGATTTAACCACCAGTATGATTGGCTTGGCAGTGTTATCACTGGCTTATTCATTATATGGCGGCCTTAAAGCGGTGGCTTTTACCGATATTATTCAAGTGGTGTTATTGATCATTGGTGGCTTGTTTTTATCGTATATGACCCTAAATATGATTGGTGACGGTCAAGGCCTTATCGCCGGTTTTACTACCTTAACCAACGAATTGCCTGAAAAGTTCGATGTGATTTTATCGCCAGATAGCCCACATTATGCCAATTTACCGGGCATTTCAGTGTTAGTCGGCGGTATGTGGGTGATGAACTTATCTTATTGGGGCTTTAACCAATACATCATTCAACGTACGTTAGCAGCGAAAGACTTAGCAGAAGCGCAAAAAGGCATTGCCTTTGCTGCCTTCTTAAAACTATTAATGCCCGTAATTGTCGTGTTACCGGGGATTGCGGCAGTACTTATTCTGCCTGATTTAGCGAAAGCTGATCATGCTTATCCACAGTTGATGAACCTGATGCCAGTAGGCTTAAAAGGCTTAATTTTTGCGGCATTAGTGGCGGCGATATTGTCAAGCCTGGCGTCAATGACTAACAGTGTCGCGACTATTTTCACTATGGATTTATACAAATCAGCTGACCATGAAAAAAGCCAGTCTCATTATGTGATGGTTGGGCGAGTTGTCAGTTTTGTCGCCTTAGTGATTGCCTTATTAACCGCTAAACCGTTATTAGGCGATTCAGAGCAAGCGTTCCAATACATTCAAGAATTTACCGGGTTTTTCACCCCAGGCATTGTGGTGTTATTTTTATTAGGGATGTTTTGGAAAAAAACGACTGCCAATGCGGCATTGGTTGCTGCAATAGGCTCAGCAGTTTTATCGTTAGCGTTTAAGATATTACTGCCTGAAGTACCGTTTATGGACCGAATCGGTTTAGTCTTTTTAAGTTGTTTAGCGTTAGCGGTGATGGTCACGTTACTACAAAAACCAGAAGAGCATCCTGCGGCGGTAAAACTTGAAGAGGTAGATTTTAGCACTAAAAGGGATTTTAATTTATCAGCAGCCTTGGTTGTGGTTATTTTAATCGCCTTTTATAGCGCTTGGTGGTAATGGTTAACTTCATTCGTTAAATATAACTAAAATTAAGTAATTCTATTCAAAGTATAAATACACGCAAAGCCTCATTTTTTAACAAATAAAATGAGGCTTTTTACTATGGGCTGCTCTCAAGTCTGAATTCAGTCGGTGTTTTACTTAATTTATTTGATTCATTGAATGTAAAATTTTTATTACTTATCTGGTACTTAAATCCTTTATTTATTAAGTAATTAAAAGTATTAGACAAATTTAAATGTTATTCTACACTTTTACTACACTAGTCAGCATGGACTTACCTTTATATTTTTTAAGGAAGATATATGACCATCAAAGCACGATTAACCGCAATTTTATCCGCCATTATTGTACTGTTAATCATTACCCTTACCGCACAAAATACGGCCAAAATTAAAAATGAAACACAAATAGAGGGTAGTGACACTCGATATCTTTCTTATATTATTGCGGATGAATTTCGACAAACATCGATGGATTTAACGCGACTTGGCCGCACGTATGTTGCAACCGGCGATGAAAAATATTTTGACGCTTATTGGGTAATTGTTAAATGGCGCAATGGTGAGTTACCACGTCCTAACTATGTTGATAAAAATCTTTATCGTGGTGTGAATAAAAAGCAATCATCGATTATGTCTGAGTTAAATTTTTCACCAAAAGAATTTGCTCTACTTAAACAGGCAAGTGATAACTCAAATGCGTTAATTGAAACCGAAACGCAAGCAATGGAATCAATCAAACAAGGGGTTATTGTTAATGGCCCCTTTCAACCGTTGGCAGGGGAAAGTGTTCAGCAGTTTGCGACACGTATTTTATTTGATCAAGCCTATCATGGTGAAGTCACTAAAATAATGCAACCGGTGAAACTGTTCTTTAACGCACTGGATCAACGTACGGCGAAAGAGCTTATTGAACACCAATCTTCAGCATATTTTTGGTTAAATATTGCCTTAATTACCCAAATCATTATTGCGATTTTAATTGTACTCTTAACCGTGTTGATGATTAAAACACTGTTTTCACCCCTACAGCAGGCTATTGATGCCATGGTAAATATTGGTGAAGGGGATGGCGATCTAAGTAAGCGGTTAAGCGAGCAAGGCCGTGGTGAACTTTCTACCTTAGGGCGAGGCTTTAATATGTTTGCTAGCCATATTCAAACTGTTGTCATTGAATTACGCTCAGCAATAGAGGATATTTCCAGTTCTTCACAACAATTAAGCCAAACAGCGAGCTCTACTGATCAAGCTATTTTAGCGCAAAAAAATAGTATTAATGGCTTATTACTCGCCATTGAGCAAATGGTACCAGCGATTCAAGAAGTGGGTAAGGCCGCTTTTAGTGGTGTTGAGCAAGCACATAATTCAGATGAAGCCGCTCAAATAGGCTTAAAAGATATTAGTAATGCCAGCGCTAATATTAATCTGCTCGAGCAAGATATTGATAATGCTTCAACGGTTATCAATCAGCTTGCCGCTGATACTGATAATATTGGTACGGTATTAGACGTTATTCGCGGTATTGCTGACCAAACCAATTTACTGGCACTAAATGCTGCCATTGAAGCCGCACGAGCGGGTGAGCAAGGTCGAGGTTTTGCTGTGGTCGCCGATGAAGTAAGAACCTTGGCACAGCGTACCCAAGACTCTACTTCTGAAATACAGACTATGATAGAAAAACTGCAAGCTGGCGCCGAAGATGCGGTGAAAGTAATGTCGCAAAGCAAAGACATTACGCTGGCATGCGTTGGTAATACTAATAAAGCGAATACTTCCTTACAAAATATCTCTCAATCAGTAACAGATATCAGTGATATAAATAATCAAATCGCGAGTACCACAGAAGAGTTGAATGCTACAGTAGAAGAGATTCGACGTAATGTTGATAATATTAACCAACAAGTAGAGTATACAGCACAAGGCTCACAACAAATGGCAAGGAGCAGCGAACATACTAATCAACTTACCCAATCTGTAAAAGACTTGGTTGATAAATTTAAAACGGCATAATTGCTATACTTAATTGTACTTTTTATCTTTTGTTTAGCTAAAGGCTAGAAAGTACAATTATTTACTGATCATCAATAGCAAGAGTTCAGTTTAGTATTGCTAATGCTCATTAATACAAACAATTTTACGATATACAAAGATGACGTTAAGCACTTTTAGCATCCGAGTCCACTACCATAATCGCTATTTTGACTAAAAACTTCCGCTCTAAATCCCATTCAAAATTCATTCAACTGTTCCATCATTACGCAAATTACTGTATAACGGCGATATGAAAATTCCAAAACGTATTCAACCCTTAGTCGATGACGGGTTAGTTGACGAAGTAATTAGTCAACTCATGAGTGGTAAAGAAGCCACTGTATTTATGGTTCGCTGTGGCGAAGAGCTTCGCTGTGCCAAAGTGTATAAAGAAGCGAATAAACGTAGCTTTAAAAAAGCAGCCCAATATCAAGAGGGTAGAAAAAGTCGTAACAGTCGACGCGCGCGCGCCATGGAAAAAGGCTCTAAATATGGCCGTAACCAACAAGAGCAAGCTTGGCAAAATGCAGAAGTCGATGCGCTTTATACCTTAGACGCTGCAGGTGTGCGTGTTCCTCATCCTTTTGGCTGTTTTGACGGAGTATTGCTGATGGAGCTGGTAACGGACGATGCCGGCGATGTCGCACCACGATTAAATGATGTGGTGATGTCAAAAGAGCAGGCAATTGAAGATCATCAAGTGGTGATGATTTATGTGATGCGGATGTTATGTGCGGGTATTGTGCATGGTGATCTCTCTGAATTTAATGTTTTGGTTGATGAATATGGCCCGGTAATTATTGATTTACCTCAAGCGGTAGATGCGTCAGCGAATAATAATGCCAAAGCAATGTTAGTCCGTGATGTTGAAAACATGACGAATTATTATGGTCAATTTGCACCAGAGTTACTGTTAAGCCAATACGCTAAAGAAATGTGGGCTTTGTATGAAAAGGGCGAGTTAACGGTTGAAACAACCCTGACCGGTCAATTTAAAGAAAGTGATATTTCGGTCGATGTTGATAATGTTATCGATGAAATTAAAGCCGCGTTTGTTGAAGAGCAAGACCGATTACAGCGTATCGCCGAAGCGGATGAAATAGAGTAATCAACTATTATTTTTATCAATAAGCTTAGTCGAGTATCTGACCTGATCGAGGCTTCGATTAGGCCAGATTAACCTCATTCACTATTTTTACGCCAATCAAATTCCATCTGGCGGGCAGTATCTTCAGCTAGCGCTAAATTAGCCAGTTTTGACACTAAGTGTAAACTCATATCAATACCGGCTGATATTCCCCCTGAGGTGATCAAACGGCCTTGATCGACCCAACGTTTATTACTGATCACCTTAATGTCAGGATAAGCTTGCTGCAAGTCAGTAATATCTTGCCAATGGGTGGTGACAGTTTTTCCGGTAAGTAAACCTGCTTCAGCGAGGATAAACGCGCCAGTACATACTGAAGCTACCAGTTTGGCTTGCTTGGCGGATTTACGTACCCAGTTAATCACCTTAGCTTTAGCTAACTCTTCGCTATGCACGCCGCCAACGACAATTAATACATCAATAGCCGGGTGGTCATTAAAACTATAATGAGGATTAATACTATAGCCACCTCGTGCATTAACTGCAGTTGTGTGTTCAGCAACAAGAAAAACGTTAAATATATTTAACGGCGTTGATAATCTGTTTGCGGTTGAAAATACTTCAAAGGGACCTGAAAAGTCTAATACTTCTGCGTGATCGTAAATATAAATGGCTACATTCACTATAATTACCTCTTAGTTAGTGTGCTGAAGCGCTGACACTTTATTAGCGACAACAACGTTTAACCGTTATTTCTATCATTTACGGTATCAGCAAGCATGGTGGTAAATTCAACCGGCTTAACGCGATATACCACATGATCTCCGGCAAAGGTACGCATGGTCCAATGACGATTTTTTGCTCGTTGCCATGAGGGATCTTTTGCACGCTCTGCTGTTGTGACCCCTTCAGGAATAAAAGCGACATAGCTGACATCAAGTGCTTTTGCCTTCGGGTTTTTATAAGAAACGGGCTCTGCTAAGGTGTTAAAAGATTGCTTAACATCACGTGGAAAAGGTTTACTTGCGTCAAGCCAAGAAAAATGAACTTGTCCATTAACGATTTGTTCAGCGGGAAGGGTGTAGTCTTGTAACATTGACATACCGTCGTCAGGGACCTCGGCATCGAGAAAAGTCACGTGGTGAATTCGCTCCGGTATCCGATCCATTACCCCAGTGATCACCATGCCGCCATAACTGTGTCCAACTAACACCACATCGGTTAACTCTTCAAAGATCATGACATTAACAATATCGTTTATATGGGTGGTTAAATTAATTTCGGCATTGGCTAGGTGGTATTTTTCACCTAAACCAGTCAAGGTAGGTCTGTACACAGTATGACCTTGCTCGGTAAGTAATTGAGCAACGGTTTTCCAGTCCCAACCGCCACCTGATGCACCGTGAACGATAACAAAAGTATACGCATTTTTCTTGCTGTCCATGGCTATTGCCTCTGTTGTGTATATATTAAAAGTGAACAGTGTAGCCAGTATTATCATTTTTATCATGAGTCTATCCTTAGCTGTTAAAGTGATTTATCTCCAACTTAACCTACTTTATCAGCAGAATAAATAATAATGTTATGGAAGATAGCCTGCTGATCTGAGACGTTACGGTAACCATGTTTAACGCTAGCATCAAACTTAGCAACATCACCTACGGCTAATGGCAGCCATTGGTCGTTAAGGTAATATTCCATTGCTCCTTCAATAACGACAATATGCTCGATTACCCCTTGCTGATGAGCCAGAGAAATATGTTGATGATGGGGGGCTAACGTTAATGAAAATATTTCACAATTTGTTCTGCTATCAAATGGAAATAGGGTAGTCACCGTGATAGGAGATTGATGGTCACCAACCGGTATATTTATGTGAGTATCCAGATTTTGAGGACGCTGAGCCGGGGTATTATTGCTAATAACCCCTAAAAAATAACTCAGTGGTAAGTTAAACCCGGTCGCAATTTGCCATAATTTGGTTATTGTTGGGCTAGATTCTCCACGTTCAATTTGCCCGAGCATCGCTTTAGATACACCGGTATTTTTACTGGTGGCGTCTAAACTCCAACCTCGTTCACCACGGGCAGACTTTAGTTGGCCACCAACGGTACTAATTATGTGCTGATTATCCATTACTTACTCTTCATTGGTTTTTATCGTGCTGCTTTGATGTTTTCTCGATGCTAGCAATATTGTGCGTTATAACATACAATATTGCTTCGTGCGTAATAACGCACACCGTTAGTTATTATGAGAAAAGATACCATGTTAGTCAATCGTATTGTTAGTGCTTCAGTGGCGGGGTTAGTCGCTGTTATTATTGGTTTTACTACCTCTATTGCGTTAATTTATCAAACGGTAATAAATTTAGGTGGCGATAGTGCCTTAGCCGCTAGTTGGATTTTAGCGCTTGGCATATCGATGGGAATAACCTCAATCGGTTTATCCTTATATTATCGCCTGCCCATATTAATTGCGTGGTCAACGCCAGGGGCGGCATTACTGATTGCCAATGTGCAAGGGTTTACCCTTAATCAAGCGGTATCGGGGTTTATGTTTTCGGCGTTGTTAATCTTTTTGTGTGGTGTTAGTGGTGTCTTTGAAAAATTAATTAACAAATTACCGTTATCATTAGCTTCTGCCATGCTTGCCGGCATTTTAATTAACTTTGGTATTGAGGTCTTTAGCCAAATTAATGTGGCTCCGTTATTAGTTATCACAATGTTTATCACTTACTTATTGGCTAAACAACTACTGCCTAAATTCACTATGCTATTAGTCTTAGCGGTAAGTGTTATCGTTGCATGGCAGCAGCAATTGATTACTGTGCAAACTATTACTTGGCAATTAAGTGAATTTCGCTACATTGCGCCAGAATTTAACATTGAGGCGATACTTGGTATTGGGTTGCCGCTTTTTATTGTCACTATGGCTGCTCAGAATTTACCGGGTGTTGCGGTGTTAAAGGCCCATCAATATCATCCGCCCATTTCACCTATTCTTAGCATTACTGGTTTGGTTAATATGCTATTTGCGCCACTAGGCAGTTATGCGCTTAATTTGGCAGCGATAACCGCGGCAATATGTATGACCGAAGAAGTACATAGCAATCCATCGAAGCGTTATTGGGCCGCTGTTGCAGGGGGAATATTCTATTTAGTGATGGCATTGATGGCAGGTTATTTAATGAATGTTTTTGCATCTCTACCAACCGCGTTAATTTATGCCTTAGCAGGGATCGCTTTATTTAGTACCATTACCCATAGTATTAAGCAGTCATTAAGTGAAGAGCGGTTATCTGAAGCATCTGTTATTACACTCTTGGTTACCGCTTCAGAATTATCATTATGGGGGCTTAGCTCAGTATTGTGGGGGTTAATCGCAGGCAGTCTAATTTTATTTTTGCAAAAGGTATTTCAAACATCAAGTCAAAATAAAGTGAAAAAAGGCTAACTTAACCTTGCGGATCTAACGTTACTTTAGCGCGTTTTAATGACATAGAACAATGCATAAACACCTGTGTTATTGAAATTTCAATACAGATTCTTGGTGGTCTAGACAGGCCAAAATCGAGGGCTAAATGTTGTTCGTTAATCGATATTTTAGCCTCACCGTTAATTCTTAAGGTTTGTTGTGAGTCAGGCGATAAAAATAAACAACCAATTTTGCCGGTGTCGATAATATTATTAAGGCTATCTAAGCGGTTATTACCTTGAGCATCAGGAATAATAAGGGTGTTATTCGTTATCACGCCAACAAAGCCGGTATCTCCTCCACGAGGGGAGACATTAATTTCACCCGTATTACTGAAGGTAGAAATAATCACTAAGGGAGAAGTGTTAATGAAGTCAATTGCGGTTTGGTTTAAGCTTGAGACTTCTTTACTAATAGCCCGTTCACTGGGCTGCGGATAAAGCGCTTGTAATTGATGTTTTGATTCGAGGTACACGATTAACTTTGATTTCTAGAATAATTAACCGTCATTATACACCATTATTAGCGATGGATTTAATGTCTCAGTTACTAGGGAGGATCTTTAGCCGAAGCCTCGACAGCGTTTGTTGACATTTTTTACTGCGTTATCGCCTTTTTATGTGAAAAAACCCATGATAAATATCTTCCTTGTATAAAGACCCAACAAACTGAAGCAAAATAAATATCGAAATTTAAACAAACCTTAGCATTATTACTTTCATTCCTTTTTGTAAACTATGCTGGCTTATGTGCTTTGAAGAAAGCCGAGCTGAAACCTCGGCTTTAGCAAACTTAACTAAATTTAACGTAATGAAATTTAGCCGAACTTAACTTAAATTATGTTTATAAAAATTAATTAAACCAGCGGTAGAGCTATCTAAGGTGTCGTTTACTTTTGAAGATTCAAGCTCAGCTTCAATATTATTTGCCAAACTTTTACCTAATTCAACCCCCCATTGATCGAACGAGCATATTTGTAAAATAATTCCTTGGGTAAATATTTTGTGTTCATACAAGGCAATTAAACTGCCGATAGTTTTTGGTGAAATACGCTTCATTAAAATACTGTTAGTAGGACGATTACCCTTATGTACTTTATGGGGGGCAACATTGTCAATGTAATCCGGTTGACGTCCTTTCGCTTTTAAATCAGCACGTACTTGCGCTTCGTTGACTCCTTGCATTAGCGCTTGCGTTTGCGCGAAGTAATTAGCAATCAATGTTTGGTGATGCCCTTTTACGGGCGTAACACTTTCAACCGAGCCAATAAAATCAGCGGGGACCACATTATTGCTTTGATGTAAGTATTGGTAAAAAGCATGTTGACCGTTAATGCCCACCTCACCCCAAATGGTCGGTACGGTTGGGTAATCAACTTCAACGCCATCCCAAGATACCGATTTACCATTACTTTCCATTTCCGCCTGCTGCATGTAGGCTGATAACATGTGTAAGGCTTGATCATAAGGTAAAATCGCTTGCGATTGTGCCCCTAAGAAGGTGCAGTTCCAGACACTGAGTAGTGCTAAAATAACCGGCGCATTTTGCTCAAGTGGTGCCTGACAAAAATGATTATCAATCTCGTGCGCCCCTTCAAGTACTTCAACAAATTTTTCAAAGCCCAAATCTAAAGCAATCGGTAAGCCAATCGCTGACCACAATGAAAAACGGCCGCCAACCCAATCCCACATATCAAAAATGTTGTCTGCTTCAATACCAAAAGCCATGGCATTTTCTTTGTTGGCACTGACGGCAACAAAATGTTTAGCGACGGCTTTGTCGTCAAAGGATGCAGACGTTAACCATTTCACTGCGGTACGCGCATTGGTCATAGTTTCAGCGGTAGTAAAGGTTTTACTCGAGACAATAAATAAGACATTTTCAGGATTTAGCGGTCTTAGTACGTCAGCAATTTGGGTACCATCGACATTAGAAACATAATGTACGCTTAAGCTATTATCGCTGTAATGCTTTAACGCTTCAGTGACCATTTGTGGACCAAGGTTAGAGCCACCAACACCAATACTAACGATATCGGTAATGCGTTTACCTGAATAGCCTAACCACTGTCCTTGACGCACTTGCTCAGAAAAGCGTTTCATTTTCACTAAAGCTTCTTCAACAGCATCGGTGATATTCTCACCTTCAAGCATAATAGGTGTTTGACTGCGATTTCGTAATGCGGTGTGCAATACTGAGCGATCTTCCGTTCGGTTAATGCGCTCGCCATTGAGCATTTTTTCACGCCAACTTTCTAAGTCACACTCTTTGGCTAGGGCGATTAATTTGTCGAAGGTATCTGTGGTGATTAAGTTTTTAGAGTAATCCAATAAAAAGGCAGGTAATTGGATAGAGAATTTATCAAAGCGTTTTTTATCAGCAGCAAATAAGTCGTTCATGTGCTGTTGCTTCATGTCTTGAGCATGGTCAACGAGAGCTTGCCAGCTGCTAAGCGATGTTCTTGAACTCATCTTTATTCCTATAAAATAGTCAGACGCCAGCAACCGTGCGAATGCTGCTGGCTTGAGATAGATATTTTAATGCTATGTTAGGGTAATACTAAGTTTTACTTGGAATTACTTAGTATTACTTGGCATTATTTAGTGTTAAGCAGCGCTGTTGCTGTGCTGATAACATGCTCAACAGTAAAACCGAAATGTTCAAGTAACACGCCACCCGGTGCTGATTCACCAAACGATGACATACCGATGATTTTACCTGCTTTGCCAACATATTTATGCCAAAAATCAACATGGGCGGTTTCAATGGCAATGACATTAGTAACGCGAGTAGGTAAAACACTTTCTTGATATTCAGAAGATTGAGCGTCAAATAAATTAGTACATGGCATAGATACCACGCGCACCTTGTGACCTTGCTCACGTAATGCGTTAGCAGAATCACTTGCTAAACCAACTTCAGAGCCAGTAGCAATTAATATTACTTCAGGTGTCCCCGCACTATCACTTAAGATGTAACCACCTTTAGCAATATCAGCAAGCTGGGCTGTTTCACGATCTTGATGTGGTAGACCTTGACGGCTAAATATTAACGCACTTGGGCCATTGTTACGTTGTACTGCTAGTTTCCACGCAACCGCGGATTCAACTGAATCACAAGGGCGCCAAGTGTGTAGGTTTGGTGTCAAACGTAAGTTGGCTATTTGCTCAATGGGTTGATGAGTAGGACCATCTTCACCTTGACCAATTGAATCATGAGTGTAAACAAAAATGTTTTGAATACCCATCAATGCAGACATTCTTACTGCGTTACGAGCATATTCCATAAACATTAAGAAGGTTGCACCGTAATTGATGAAACCACCGTGCAGTGAAATACCGTTCATAATACCGCTCATACCAAATTCACGTACCCCGTAAAATAAGTAGTTACCGTCGGCGTCATCAGCACTAATGCCTTTTGACTTAGAGCATAAGGTTAAGTTTGAACCGGCTAAATCGGCAGAGCCACCTAATAATTCAGGTAATAATGAGGCAAAGACTTCAATGGTATTTTGCGAGGCCTTACGGCTGGCAATATTTTGACCCTGTTGCTGGCATAAGTTGATATATTGGTCGGCTTTGGCAGAAAACTCTTCCGGTAAGGCTTGCTCTATTACGCGGCGTTGGTATTCGCTAGCAAGCGCTGGATATTGTGCTTGGTAGGCCTCAAACAATGCTTGCCATTGACTTTGAGCTGTCTCGCCTTTAGTGCGTGCATCCCAACCAGTGTAAACTTCTTGTGGTACTTCAAAGGCGGCATGTGGCCAGTTTAAAAATTCACGTGTTGCCGCGATTTCTTCATCACCTAATGGTGCGCCATGACAGTTATGGGTACCTGATTTATTCGGTGAGCCAAAACCAATAGTGGTTTTACAACAAATCATGGTTGGTTTGTCAGTAACCGCTTTCGCTTGGGAAATCGCTTGGTTAATCTGTGTTGGATCATGACCATCAACGTCTGAAATCACATGCCAACCGTAGGCTTCAAAACGCGCCGGGGTGTTATCAGTGAACCAACCTTCAACATGGCCATCGATAGAAATACCGTTGTCATCCCAAAAAGCGATTAATTTACCTAAACCTAACGTGCCGGCTAATGAGCAAACTTCATGAGAAATCCCTTCCATTAAGCAACCGTCT
>Ga0105356_10001645_pt1 | contig 22225 bp, 24 predicted proteins | sample GOMGulsemesocosm_3_FD_83502 | JGI IMG/M metagenome (GOLD analysis project Ga0105356, IMG submission 83502) | Methane-oxidizing microbial communities from mesocosms in the Gulf of Mexico - GOM9D Gulf of Mexico | ecosystem: Environmental > Aquatic > Marine > Cold seeps | place: Gulf of Mexico... | reverse complement strand
TTAGAAACCTGCGAAACCTTTGTTCCTATTGCCTCTCAGGTTTGTAAAGTCGCCATGCCTTATGGGTCTTGTGAGGTTTTTCTCGAAACTCACGATCAAATTTGTGACACGATAACGCCGAATGGAACTTGCGTTTATGAGCTCGAAAATGCAGTAAAAGTTTGTGATGTTCACAACCCAAATGGTAGTTGTAATGCCGAATTAGTAACCGATGCGATGGCCTGTATTTTTAATATTCCAAAAGGAAGTTGCAATGTTGAACTGCTTTCGAGCACCACAACATGCTCCAACACAGTCCCAAATGGCGACTGTTCTGTGCAACTCGACACGTTCACCAAAACTTGCCAAGAAGACGTTTTAGAGCCACTTACGTGCCTCATGACTGCGAACACCGAAGAGTCAACCTGTACCGGAACACCAAATTACGATATGAAATATTGCAAGTACACACGAGATATTGAAGATGTGGAATGCTCAAATACTTACGGTGCCAGAGAGATAACCACATCAGAACCACACCCTAACCCTGTTACAATTGTAGGAAGTTGCGATCAAACATCACAACACAGAGACAATAAGAATTGTGGACAGTCAACAGGCCCAATGAACCTTATATTCAAAGAAATGAACGAAGGCGTATCACCATGGAGTATTTCTATAAGCATTGACGTTGTTGCAAATGTTGGAAAAAGCTTCAGTTTTTATCCTACAAGAGACGACGGTGGGTCAGTCGGAAAGCAAACTTATACTATTAATTCTTGCTCCTCAGGAGAGTGGTTCTATTGCAGGGTTACATGGGGTGGATATCAGAGGGTCATGGAATGGTATAAACTTACAGGAGGAACAATAGATACCACCGCGATTGAAGTTACAGTTACAGATACCTGTGACTCAGCTAACAACAACACCTATCTAATACCTCAATAACCTCACTTTTTAAGCTAGTTTGAAAATCTTATTTTTTGTACTATATCCCCATCAAACCATGAGGATAAAACATGTTTAAAATATTACTATTAACCCTAACTTTATACTCTTCTTACACTTCTGCACATGAAAGTATAAGTGTCATCAATAAATCTGACAGGTATTTAACTGATGTCTACACATGCCCAACAAAATCAGAAAAAAAACCCTGCAAACTGGTTTGCGCGACACCTGGCAACACAGCCCCTTTTGTAAAAAACAATATTGATCAGTTATATATACATTTAAATGTCAATAACAGCATAAACATACAAGGCAAAACATTTACAACGAAAATAAAAGAACCAGAATTTAATAATCTGTTTTATGGGTACTTCACAAAAGAAACAAACTGCATGGTTTTTGGTATGAAACTAACTAGTCAATAAAGAGAGTAATCCATGCTTCACGATCACACACCTGACATTAAAATAAACAAAGGCATAATTTTTTCCTTAGTATTAACACTGATTTTCGCTACGTTAGAGCTTGTCGTAGGCACTGTTTCAGGTTCACTAGCTCTAATTGCTGATTCAGGGCATATGTTTTCAGACTCCCTTTCTTTAACTATTTTAATAACGTCGAGCATCATAGCTAAATATTCCTCCAACCGAAAAAATTATTCTTTTGGGCTAGGGAAATTAGATGTCATTGCCGCTGTATTTAATATAATTTTAGTTTTCATTGTTTGCTACCATATTTTTGGAGCAGCTATAGCACGCAGTAACCAAGAATACTCTTTAGATCCAAACTCAATTATCATCACAGCAATAATAGGACTTGCTGTTAATATTTTAGTTATGAAGTTATTAGGCGAGCTCGACTCTATTGGAGCTGAATCAGCCAAGCTACATGTAGTAGGAGACATATTAGGAAGTATTGCGGCCATCATTTCAGGGGTTAGTATTTTAATTACTAATAATTCTACGATTGATATAATCCTTTCGGTGTTTATTTGTGTCTTCTTATCAATCACTGCATTAAAGCAATTTAAAAAATGCTTAAACATAACACTAGATGCTACGCCTGATAATATTAATGTTGATGATGTTAAGGAATCAATTTTAAAGTGTCGAACAATAATTGATGTACACGATATACATATTTGGATTTCAGGAAGCAATGAAGTCTCTTTAACCGCACATGTTGATGTAGACACCTTTGAACTATGGGATGACACATTAAGAGAAATCAACAGTGTACTGTTAAATAATTTTAAAATAAACCACACAACAATCCAACCAGAAATGACCTACGCTAAATCAGGAAATAAACAAATCTTCCATTATGAATAATAAAAAAGCCATTGATAAACAATGGCTTTTTCTCGTTATGCACAGATTGTGAAACGTTTCTTTTAAGTATTCACTGCATCTTTTAGTGCTTTACCAGCCTTAAAACCTGGCACCTTGGCTGCGGATATTTGTATCTCCGCGCCTGTTTGCGGATTTCGACCTTTACGCGCTGCACGGTCTGTCGTTTTAAACGTCCCAAAACCCACTAAAGCAACCTGATCTCCATCCGCGAGTGCTGTAGTAACGGCCTCAGTAAAAGCATCGATTGCACGACCTGCTGAAGCTTTTGAGATATCTGCGCCTGTTGCTATTTTCTCAATCAATTCTGATTTATTCATTTTAAATTCCTAAAAACTTTGTTATTCCCTACCTAAGTAGCAGGACGGTTAAAATATTTTAAAACTATTTTTAAAACACACCCTCTAAATTAATGGTTTTGAGGCGATTGTCAAGAAATCTTGTACATATAGTACCTATATTTAGTATATGTAGTAACATTTTTAGGAAAGCTTATGGAAGAGCTAGAAAATAAACTCATGTTCGCGAAAATCTTCTTTGATTCTAATGAACATATATCATCTTATTTCCCTTTAAGATTTAAAATTAATACTGTCAATCAGTACAACTGCACTTGTGTAAAATGCAGTGAGTTAATAGATCAGAATTTTGTAAAAGGAAGTGTAAATAAAAAAATTGAAAACGTATACGAGTTAAATGCAGTAGCTCATTGCCAATCATGCGGGGTTTTTAATATTCACGACGCAATACGCATTCGTGAAGATGACGGAATTCTCTCTAAACAATTCTATATGGAAGGCCAAGGATGGGTAAAACAAATCTTTGAATCCAGTAAAAAGGGATTTTTAGAGAGGCTTTTCAAAATATAACAATTCATTTTAAGGTAATACATGATAGGAATAATCCTACAGGGCGGGGGTTCAAGAGGAGCATATCAAGCTGGGTTTATACTCGCCTTGTCAGAAATATGTGAACAGCAAGAATCCCCTTTCAGTTCAGTGTCAGGCATAAGTGTTGGCTCTGTTAATGCATCCATATTAGCAATGGACTCACATAATTTAAGAAAAGCAGCACTTCGCCTCAAAAGCTATTGGTTAAATCTAGGGCATGAAGATGTATATGATCTGGGCAAATACGGTATATTCTCATCGTGGAGGAAACTACTCTCAAATACTGGACACGATTCTGCACTCTTTGAAAGCGACCCACTAAAAATGTTCTTAGACCCAAAAATTGATTACGACGGCATTCATGAAAAGTCACAGTCATTGACAAATCCGACTTATTTAAATATACACGCATACTCATACAAAACGTCCCAAAATATAATATTTACAAATTGGCTTGATAATCAGCTACATTACACGCGACCCGTCAAAATAAACATTGACCACATTATGGCATCCTCGGCGCTTCCTTATATATTTCCTAGTAAAGAAATAGAAGGTGAGATGTTCGGTGATGGCGGTCTTCAACTTATAGAACCGTCCAACATAATGATAAAGCAAGGGTGCAACAAAATCTTAGGTATCACATTAGATCATAAGGATAATACCAAAGAGTCTGTTGCGGAGCATTTGTTCAGCGCAATATTCCCTGACGCGATAGAAAATGATTTTAAAAAAATAGCTAAAATGAATGCAAAATCTAAAAAATTCTCGATACTAAAAAAGAGAACAAAAGAAATAGAAACACTTTTAATCAGACCGTCTAAAGAAAACTTTAAAAATAAAGAAAAATTATTAGAGACTTTGCCAAAAACGTTGAACTACTTCGCCAAAGTTATGGGCTTGCATGACAATCCTGATTCAAACATAATGAATTACATTGTGTTTACTCGGGAGTACACTGAATACCTTATTCAACAAGGGTATGATGATGCAATGAACCAAAAAGATATGATTAAAAACTTTATGGAAAATTAGTAATTTAAATGTTGCAAGAAAAAAACATCTATTTAAATCTCTTATAAAACATAAATAGCAATATAGCAGGCTAATAAAAAAAGGAACGACTCATTATGAGTCATTCCTTCTATAATTATCATGAATTGCTAAATTAAGAAATACAAACCGATCAAACCAAAGTGATTATTTATAATTGAGTAGCATTAGAATCTATTTTCAATTTTATTTAACTACACCTTTGACTTTAAATACTCCATTTCTTTAATAGACCACTGCTGCTCAAGTGTTGACTGGGCTAGAACCTTTTTCTCCATGACATCTAACCCAAGGGATAAACTTCTGTTTTGAAGAGCATAGAACAACTTAGCCTCGTGAACTGAGTCATATAATGCGTGATGCAAAACACCTTCAAAAGGAACTATATCCGAATTCACACCCTTTAAATTAGCATTATCAATGACTGCCCTCAAACATGATTCATTTCGATAACCCCAGGGAAAGCTCATTCCTACAGATTCCATTGCATGAGCTAAAACACCACCATCAAACCGCGTACCCTTGCCAACAATAAATCTACTTTCTTGCTTTGAAAACGAAGACCAAAACTCCGCAAAAAGAGAAAGAGCTTTATTAAGGGGGACTGCCCTTTCATCCTCTACAACATGATACGCTAAAGGAGTTGAGATTTTTAAGTCCTCCCAAAAATCCAATACAGAATCATCCCAATAAGCTAGAGATTTATTTTCCTTCAAAGAACCAACCGTCACGGGCTGATAAAAAACATCTTCTAGAATGCCTTTCTCGAAATTAACAATACTAGCGCCAATAGATAATATACCAGCTGATTGCTTTAGAGATGTACTTTCAACATCCACAACAAAGTAATGATTATCCCTTAAGTAATCATTCATCATTATTTATCGCTCGATAATATCTCAGCAATTAAGCGTGCCCAAGTTTCAAGATTGTAATCTCCTAACAACAACGCTTCGGGCGATATAAAACCTAATGATTTCAATTTATTTTCAGAAGGCGTTAATTTCTGCCCATCTAACTCAACAACCGTAACCAATGCAAGGTGCACCTTATCAACTTCAGTTTCATCCGCACATATACATTTCTCAAGTTGGTATTGAGTTAAAATGCTACTGTCTAAATTTATCTCTTCTTCTAATTCACGATTTACAGCTTTTTCAAGAGATGCTTCTAAATCAATTACACCATTATCTAAAACAATATCTTCGATATCCCAATGACCACCAACTGCTAAGGCGATCTTATTATGCAACCTTGTTTCGCCTGATGTGGTTGTACGTTCGTATGCCCAGACTTTGCCATCATTCATAAATATTGTGATCGGCAAAACCTGCCTAAAGTCAGAATCATTTTCTAATACTGCACGTTGTCCCAATATCAAATGTTCAAGTTTCAATTTGTAATCAACAAACCCCCCTTGCCTGGAATTAAAGTGAGATGCCTTTACACACACAATATGTTCTTGATGTTTTTTCATTGCTATTCCTAAATAGTGTTTTTATTCGAAGGGGCAAGCATCAATCTGTTACCAGACCCTATTAATTTAGAATCATTGACCGTTGCTATAACAAATTTATCTTTAGACAGTGATTCTAATATTTCGTATACATAATCGTGATGCTCATCCCCTACAAAATAAAATGGGCTATCAATCAGGATCATTTCATAACAATCAGATTTACTCGCTTCAAAGTTCAACTCTTCTAAAAAGCGTAGTCTTGAGCACTCCCCACTCCCTCCAGATCTTAACAATGAGAACAATTCATCCAACTTAAGGTCTGAACAGGTGCAGTAACCAAAATCTACAGTCAAAATCTTTGATGGTGGAATATTTAAAACCGTTTTAATTTCTTTTTTAAATATGTAGTGCTTATGGTTTTTTAAAATATCAATACAAGTTGACTTTCCTGATTCACCTCGACCACAAATCCAGTTCATTCCAGGCTTTATTTTAAAAGCCTTTAATCCCTGAAGTCGTTTCTTTAAAGAACCACTTAATATTTTAATTTCTACCATAATTCGCTGGGCATCTTTCTAATTAGTAGGATATTCATTAACCATGTTAACTCATTTTAAATCCAGAGGGAAGATGAAAAATTATTATTGTGGCCTAGGTTGGAAACACAACATACAGAGCCATACCGAATATTTTGAAGAGATTGCATACTCTCTTGCAGACAAAGGCTACACGCTCAGAACTATTGGTAACAAAGGTGGCTCCACAGCATTAATAAAGGGTGTTCAGCGCTATTGTTCAAACCGAAAGTTAGACCTAAACGATTACTTAGAAGTATACATGCCATCTTCACAACACAATGGCGTTATCAGCGATCAAGATGGATTTTATAACGTACATGATTTTAAAAATATAATTGATGCTAAAAAGATCACTACTAAGTTCGCAGAGCCAGGGGTAACAGTTTTAGAAAGAGAATTTAAATTACTCTGCTGCACACCCTACCTATGTCTAGGAAAGAAGTTAGACCAACCAAGTCAATTTCTAATCACTGACATAAAGCTGTATAAAAAAAATACACAAGATATCATAATCGATGCACATGGTATAAATGGGCAAGCTATAAGAACCATCAATAAGCTAAGTCCAAAAAGCCATGTATTTAATTTCGACTATGAACCGCACCGACAGAGGTTGAATAATTTAATCTATCATGCAAAAAAATAAACTAACTCGAAAAGAAGAGGTCTTTACTATAATAGTTTTATTAACAGCATTTATAATGTCACCGCTATTGTGTGGGACTTATATAGCTTTGGGGGCAATAAGACTTGGACAAAAGGGAATAGAAGTTCCTAATAAAAATGGATTCCTATTATCATATTATTGGCTACTTTGGTGGCCTTACATATTAAAAAATCACAAATTAAAATGATTAATCCTAAAAACAAGAATATATGGGCTCTAATGTCGTTATCTTTTGCCCTTCTACTTCTATCTGCTCTAGTATTTCAATACATTTTTAAAATGGAACCTTGCATTAAATGTATTTATCAGAGAGTTGGAGTTATATCACTATGCATTATATTCACCATACCTCTAATATTTAGGGGGGCTGTAGCTAGAACAATAACATATATTTCATCATTACTAGTCATATGCAAATGTCTAACTATAGCGAGAGAACATTCTTTAAAACAACACAACCTAGATCCAAGCGGGTCTTGTGGGTTCAGGCCAGACTTCCCAGACTGGCTCCCACTAGATCAATGGCTTCCTTCAATATTTGAAGTCAGAGGTGCTTGTGATCAAATAAATTGGCTATTTCAAGGATATACGATGCCTGAATGGTTATCAGTCATTTACATATCGACACTCATATTACTCATGGTACTTATTCGAAATGAAAAAAATCTTTAATTCCACTCTGTTTATTCTATTTACCTTTTTATCCATTACTTTTACACATGCCCAAGTTTTCGACTTAGCAAATTATGGTGAAAATCCCGACTCCCCTTTAACTTTTAAAGAAGCTTTTCACTTACAAGTAGAAACAGAAGGCAATAAAATAACTGTCCATCTTAAAACGGAGCATGGGCATTACCTATATAAAGAAAAACTATCCCTATCCCTATCAGATGGTTCTCTAGACGATAACGCGACTTGGGAAAACATTAGTTTTAAAGACGATGAATATTTTGGAATCACCCCGATCATAGAAAATAGAGGTTCCGTCACATTTTATATTTATGATACAGAAACAACAATCCTAAGCATTACCGCTCAAGGATGTAGCAAAGAAGGAATCTGCTACTTACCAAATACCCAAAAATTTGCTTTAAACAACATCGAATTTACAAACAATGAGGTAGTTAAGGCAACATCAGAAGATAAAGAGTACAGTTACTGGTCGTTTATACTTATAGGGTTTTTAATCGCACTTACCCCATGCACCTTTCCATTAATCCCAATTGTTCTAGGGACTATGGGAAAGAATAAAACAATCTCATCAATCGCATACTTTCACGGTTTAGCGGCAACTTTTATAACTATTGGAGTATTGACGACTATGTCCGGTAGTTTAATCCTCCCATATATTAATAATATCTACACATCTGTCTTAATAGCAATATTATTCTTAACTGTCGGATTACTACTAAATAAAGACATTGGGATTTCAGTCGGTCAAAATACAGCAAATAAAGTTGAAGGCTTATTTAAGAATATAAACTCTGAAACTATCAAGGCATTTTCTATCGGCATGGCTTCAGGTGTCCTTGCAACCCCCTGCACAGCTGCTCCACTATTAGCCGTATTCACACACCTATCTCTAGAGGCAAATACGACCTACACAATCTCCGCACTTTACTTTACAAGTCTTGGACTTAGCGTTCCTCTTATAGGTATTGCAATCGTTGGCAAACAGGCACTCATAAGACCTGGTAATTGGATGATACATGTAAAATCATTAGTTGCCGCTGGTATTATTGGATATCCAATAGTAATGCTCAATGATTACAACTACGGTATTGCAATAACATACAGTTGCATTGCGTCAATATTAATAATTATTGCATTTAAAGGAAAACAAAAACTGTATTGGGCGATACCTATGATTCTAGCACTACTTATTAACAGTGATAAAACTCAGGAACCAACAGAAGTTGTAACAAACCTATCTCAATTAAACTCAGGAAATGTTATTTTAAAAATTGAAGCTGATTGGTGTACCACCTGTAAAGCCAACAGCAAAGAAATAGAGAAGGCCAATAAGAAAGACTATAAAACACTTTCCCTTGACGTAACCGAATTAAATAAAATGGAAGAAGCATACCTTAAGAAACATAAAATATTAGGAGTTCCAATGATCCATATTATCTACAACGGGAAGATCATCAAGAAAATTAGTGGAGACATCTCACATGAAGAACTAACAAATTCTTTAATATAATGAAAAACCCGCAAGTTCTTGTGGGTTTTTCATTTAAAGCGCTACATTCGATACTTAAAAGCAAGCAACAAAGACAATTCCATTAAACCTACAATAGACATATATAATGACTATCCTAAAGCAACTTCAATAAAATCGGATTCAGTCAAAATAACAAAAACCTCTTCTTCTATCCAAGAATTCATTTCCATTAACTCTTCCAGAACCGTACCCTTGATAGCAAAACTCTCACCCCAAGATTGCTTGTCTGGAGTCATTTGCTGAATGAATGGTGACAATTTATTAAGCGTGGCTGGTAATTTTATAGAAAATATATTTTCTATCTCTGACATTAACGCCGAAGCAATTACTACACCTCGCGGATCTAAATCTGGCACATGCAAAACTGGGGTTAGTGGAGAGAATTCCTTGCAAAAGTCTGCGACATTTACCACATCAAGACCTGGGCAAAAGACCACGATTTCATTAGCAAACGGTTCGTAATCTTTAAAATACCCCTTATTTTCAATGGACAATACCCTATCTACTCCCACGTAATCATAAATCATCCATCGATAAGTTTGCATTACATCTAATATACGCTGCCCATCTACTAATACAGAGGTTCCTGCTTTAATAAATAACTCACTATCCTCCTTAACAAAATACCCTTCTTTTGCCAATTCAAGTTTTTCATTTTTCGAAAGACTATCCTTAGAGTGCGATTTAAACATGGAACTTAACACGCGCTCCGAGTATAAACCTGGAGCCAAGTCTGTGCTTTTAGGTTGAAATACAATAAAGCGATTCAATAAAGATGCAAGCTCCTTCTGTTGGGTTAAGGAACAAGATATGTATTTCCCCTCTCTCACTGCGCAGCCATTACTAATCAAGGATTGAACAAAATTTCTCTGAATGAGAGTTGTTGCCTCAACTGATCTCCATTTTATTAGTTTATTCAACAACTCATAACAAACTTTACTCGATAAAAATTCTGTCATATCAATTAACTCGCCAATAATTCGTCTTTATTACGCTCAGAATCAGGGTTATGGTCAATCGTTGTCACATTGACTACTTCATCTTCCTGTAATGCATCCAAATTATCAAAAGCAGTTCGTTTCATTAAGTGTGTCATACCCGACTTAGGTGTCACACCTTGTGGTTGAGCAATCATCATTTGAAGCCCCTGAGATAAACAAAGTTCATTTAATGTATTAGTTGCATCTTCATCCAACCGACTTGCTTCGTCTAACGGCAAGAATCTAGCAGGGTTTATTTGTTTACTACGAACTCGCGAAGACTCAACCTCCCAACTGTGAATAATCATTAGCATAAGGACTACTCCTGTACCTATCGCCTCACCTGTTGAAATATTATCTGAACTCGCAACCTCCCATTTTTCTGCACCTTTATTAATCTTAACGGTAACTCTGAGATACTTACGATAGTCTAGTAGTAAATTGCCCTGCCTTTCAAACGAATCGCTGTCCCCCCTTGGAGTATCTGACATTGATGTAAAAATTTTACCTAAAACCTGTTTTAGAGACATCGCCTCATCCTCAAACAATTTTTGGTAAGGACTGTCTTGGTCTGACAAAACCTCTAAGAGTTTCTGATGCGAGGGAAGCATTTCGATTTCAATCTTTATTCCCCTAATTGAACCAAACTGAATCCCATGCAACAAAGCGTTCATCTTGCCCAGTCTAGATTGTTCTTTACGTATTGCAGAGCGTATTGATCTAACAAGTTCATTTGACTTAATTCCCAAAGTCTCCTCGCGCTCTTCAAGGTTAGTCTTCAATGCCTCTATGGTAGATTCCCAGACACCCATTGACGCATAAGGGTCATCAGACTCATCAACTTCACATGAAATACGCTTCATCAACCAAGAAGTTGTCCACTCGTAAACAACATTGACAATTTTATGCGCGTCTTCTTCATTCAAAGAACTAACATCAGCAAACTTACTTAGTTCATAGTTACTAATAATATCACTTTCATTAAATCGCTTTAAATCTGTACTAAAAACTCCTAGTGCTTTAGAAGATTCGATAGCCAATAATTTAGGATTTTCATTACTTAATTCTTTAGCTGTTATTTTATCAAGGTAACCTAAGTCTACAGCTCTAGTTTTAATATCTAGGTATTTCTTCTTATTAATGAGACAATCAACCCTTGTCTCACTATACTTTTGATGTGTCGAGTCTAACTCTGATTCTGCTACTTTCAATTCCGATGTAGCATCAGTTAATTGAACTTCAGAAACTTTTTTCTTATGTTCAATATTTACAATTTCGCTTTCAACTCTTTTTAAGCGACTTCTTAACTCACCAATAAAATCTGTTGCTAAGTCAAACCCTTCTGATTGCTCTTTAACTTTAACCTCAAGGTTTCGTATCGTTAATTTAACTGTTATACAAGCTGCATCTGCCTTAACGCAAACATCTCGTGCAGTTTTAAGTTGAGACGTTAGACTCTTCAATAAACCCAAATTATTTTCAGAAGATACTCCAGTTTTTCTATGCTTCACGGTTAAAATCTTGTTCGAACTTTCAAAGTTCTTCAGAAGTTCCTTAGCATCCTCGAAGTCAAAATGATTCCTGTTTTCATGTAAATAAAGTAAATTCTGATATGAAGATATCGCCTCCCTTAAAAGGGACTCCTGCTTTTTGAGATCCTCAATTATGAAGCTTTCATCTTTAACCTCTATTTGCAATATTTCTGTATTTTCTACTACTAACTTTATTTCAACCGAAAATTTATTGAAGAATTCTATATATTGGCTAGCTTCTTCAAGACATTCGCGCTTCCTAATACTAAATCTTTGATGCTTATCAAGATCAAAAAATTCTTGCTCTGCAATTAGTTTTTGCAATAACTCGCGCTTATTCCCCAAAAATACATACTTATCAGTTGCAGAGGATAGCGTAACCTCTAATTCAGATTGCTTTTTCTCTTCTAAAACCATATCTGTTTCTAGCGAACTTATGACTAATTCAGGATTTTTAGCAAATAATATATCTGAATAGTCAGAAACCAAAATATTAATATAACTAGTTTGACTTCTAATAAGTTTGATTTTTTCAGTATTGACAACTTTTTTTACTTTTAACGTTTCCCTATTGTCTTCAGCAACTTCAAGCATTTTCTTTCGAGTTAATGAGCCAAAAACCCCCCTGTTCTTGACCTCAGATAACCTTACCGCTCCATTTTCACTTACAACTTTCATGAAGTTTCCGTGATATTCGGCTTTTATATCTGTAACTTCTAAAGTTTCCAAGTCACTTTGGATTAAATACAAATCATCAACATGAACCTCCGACGCTATAACTAAATTCAGTGCTGCATCAATATCTGAAACTACAATGGCTTCTCTTAGATGACCATACTCAGCTTCCGCGAAAGCACTATCCTCTATTGATAGATCATCAAAATACTCACTCAACAACTTACCATCTAACAGTGTCGCCAAATAAACGACTTCATCAGAAACACTACCACTGTTACTTTTGTAACGCATTATCTCTCTATTAGCTTCACCAATTTGCGCTTCTATTTCAGTTTGAATCTTTATTAGAGAATCTCTATCTGAAGCAATAGATGAAGATTCACCTAACAAATCAGATATTGATGTAATATCTCCATCTTCAAAATCACTGATATCTATCAGGTCTTTGAATTTAGCTCTAGCTTCGTACCATCTCGGAACATTTGATAAGCATTCCGATATAGACGATTCTATATTTGAAATATTATGAACTGTGCTCGAAATCATATGCCGAGCCTCTATTTTTTGGTTGTTGCATTGAAACAAAAGGCGATCAAGTTCTTCAAGAGTGCTCGCCAGTTCTTCAGCATCTGTAATTTCATGCCCAAACAACTGATGAAAAGACACAATATTTCGACTGTATTCTTGAGCCTTCTCATATGACGCAGAAGCTAACTGCTGATCGGTCTTCAATTGCTCAACGCCATCCATTAAAGGTTTCATTTTCCAGTAACGCTCAGCAACCCATCTACTATCGTCTAAAGGACTATCAGAACGTGAATCCATCATTACACAATTGAGCGCCGCCAACACTTTCTCGTATTGGCTTTTTCGTTTCTTATAAATTTCATAAGAAGTTTGAAGACTTAACAATTCGTCACTACACTTGTCTTTATTATTAGCATATTCAAAAACTAAATCAGGCAATTCAGACAACTGTATTTCTCTACCAAGTGCTAACTCAACAATAGTTCTTTTTTTCAAAATCAAATTATATTGCTGAACACGCTCACTTTGCACATCAAAACGCATTGTAACGTCATTTAATTGTGACTGTAGCTCCCGCAATTCATCATCAAAAACATCTTGCTTTTTACTTAATTCATACTCCTCTTTCTCTAAAGCATTAACGACATCAGAAGCAACTTTGAATTCCTTATCAGATTCATTTTCAATTGATTTTTGTTCTTTTATATTATCTAATTGCTCTTTAATGACTTCGCCCTTTGCGATGAGCCTAGTAAGACTTGTGTCCAACTCCCTTTTGGACGATATTTCTTTTTCAAGTGACGTGATAAAAAAACTAGTTGACTTAATTTGACCACCGTAAATGTAGATCTTTCCTTCTAACTTTGATATATCTCGCTTAAGTGATGCCATTAATTTCGTAGTTGTTTTTCTTTCAATACTAATAGAAGCAAATAAATTCTTTATTACTTTTTTTGATGTTGCAATAATATTACGAAAAACAACCAAACTACTTTGGCTTTTTTTGAGGTGCTCTCGGGTAAATCGGTTTTCGGATAAAACATTATCTAGCTCAGTAAAATTATTCTTAATTGACTGATTATCCGGCAACAAATATTCATGCAATCTATTTTGTATATCACTGGAGATTCCGCCGTACATCGAGTTTTCTAAAACTCTGTAAAATTGAGCCCTGTCACTGTAACTATTAAGAGGTTTCGCTATAGCTCCATGCTTAAATAGAAAGTTATGGTAATCCACCAACTTAGAAAACCTCGACAGATGCCCCCCCTTTAGTATTACTTTCTTAGAAATATCATTAAGACTTAACAAAATAGATTCATCATCGCCATATTTTGAAGTGAATAAATTAGACAAATCCCCTTCAATACACCCCTCAATACCAAAAGTGGTTAATTTCATAACCCCTTCACTTGAAGCCATTTTTTCTATCAACACACCAAAATAAATATTTTCATTTTTACTGTTTACAAAACTAATAACAGAATATGCAAAACCATCACCAAGACGGTTATATAAACCACTCCCCTTTGCAGTCTTCTTTGCACTACCCTCAGTTGTGTTCTTTAAATTAAAAACCGACAAGTCTGGCATTAACACTGCAAGCATTCCCGCCATAATGGTCGTTTTCCCAGCGCCATTATTTCCTGTCAATGTAGTTGTAGCGATATCTAACTCAAATGTTTTAGCAAAAAAACCTTTCCAATTAAAAATTGATAGCGCTGTAAATTGGCCTCTATTCATTATTTTCTTCTCCTGAAATAAAATCTAATTGCTCTTCTGTTTTTTGTTCACTATTCTCAGACTGATACTCTTCAACACCATCAGATAATGAGCTCATTTCACCTTCCGATACGATCATTTGATATATTTCATCGGAGTTATCCACCCCGCGAACATCGGAAGAGAATCTATAAATTGCGTTGTTAACCTTAATAAACATCTCATCAGACTCTTTCAACGAAAGAAAGTTGAGCTTCTTCAAACGTCGGATCGTTGTTTTGACTTTGTCTATAAACTTCACCAACTCTTGATCTGTTAAAGTGTCTTTAGACTTATAAATTTCGCCTAACTTATCAGCAGGTACTATCGACTTTATCTCGCCCATAACCACATCAAATGACAACCAACCAGATACATTCATATCATAATTATGGAGGTTTATTTTAATATAACAGAGGACTCGACCTATAAGCATATCAAGAGCACTCAGTGTTGTTCGGCCCATTAAAGAAGATTCTCTTGCCCTTAGATAAAAAACTTGATCTTGCGACCTAACGAGTTCCACTTTATAACTTCCATAAAATGCTGAAATCTGTTCGAAATTCTCTGAGATAAAACTAGATAAATCGCCATCCCCCTCCGTAACATGATATCCAGCGCGTAATTTAGTATCCATAATTGGAAATAATTCTTCTTGATATAGCATCATTACTTTACCTGCCTCTCTAGTTTTTTCGATTTAACATGACCAAAGCCTGGGATATTAACCCACTTTGCTTCCTGAGCGCCTTTAGCCGGACGTTTAAATTCTTGTGCTATCAATATTGCTTTTTGTGCTACAACCATCTGAGAATGTTCGGGGAATGCCTTTAGTACAGATACTATGAGTTCAGCAACATCGATATCTTTAGTTGTATTGATGTTTTCTGTAAACCAACTCCTTATCAATCCATCTAAATCAATGAGAACTTCTCTAGCTTTTGCTTTTTTGTTGCAAACGACCTTACCCGTAACGGCTTTTTGAGTATTTCTTAATGTTGTATCTCTTAATGAAACAATCCTATCAGAGTTCATCACTGTAAGGCCGTATTCTTCTGTATGAACTATCTTTCTAAGTAATCGTTCAGAAATCAGACGAGAACTATCGATTGAAATGATTTTACGAATATGATTCAAAACATTAGAATTATATTGAGCCCAACTCTTAAAACTAATCTCGCCCCATCGACATATACGATCAATTTTATGATTTATCTGTTCAACTTGCTCAAACAAAGGGTAAAACTCAGATGTATTGCCAAACATTTCTTGCAAGTCATTCAACTTACTTTGAATCAAATCACTATGAACACTAATAACTTTCGAGACTTCATTTAGTTTAGAAGCCGTTTCGTCAAGAATAAATTTAAATTCCTCAAGAGCTGTTGAAAAGTCCTTCTGTAATAACCCTCTGATTCTTGTCTTCACTTCCACTTGCAATTCGTCCATATTTCTTTGAACCAGATCTACCGACAATAAGTCTTCGACTATCGATAATTTCAGTTCATTGTGAACCGCAACAATATCAATTTCTTTAATCTCTTTATTTTTTTCAATAATCGCCGAAATCTTTGAGGCTATCGAACTTAGCATCAGAGTGATTTTTATTTTCGAATAAGCCTGATCTGTTTGATAGGCATTAGCTATATTTACAGCTAATGGTGATAAACGATAACAAGCCTCATCAAAAGCACCTGCTCTTATTTGAATTAACAGCCTCTGTTCAATCAATGACTGAACTAGATTGTTCAATCGGGTGTTAAAATTCTCAACCTCTACCTGAAACTCATCATTAACTATACGATAAGCGTTAGACAAGTCGTTTTCCTGTAATTCACGATCAACTTCTTTTGACCATTCATTTACTGCAAAGATAAAAGCTAACCGTTCTGTTGACAAAGACAATGAAAACCCTTTGTCTCTGACCCAGGCAACCATCCCCCCTAAATCTTGTTCCATGAAACACATAACCCATCAATAATTATTTGATTCATAGATTAATGATTTTAAATAATATATCAAGCGATATCGGACTCGACACTAGTATTTTTTAAAACCCCTTACTTGTTAGCTTAAAAAACCTGCGACTTTGAAATAAACACTTTCCCTTTTACAAGCCTATTTATCGATAACCGCAGAACTAATTCTGCACTGAGGACTATTCGGGTGACAACCCTATCTGAGGAGATAAATTATGCTTAAGAAGACAACTCTAGTGATCGCACTTATACTTGGCGCAACTCAGATTTTTGGAGGCCTTGCAGCTACCGAAAATTCAAATTCAACACCTCCTTCTGGAGCTACTGAATTAACTAGCATTAAAAACAAATGTGATTCACTTGCAAAAAAAGGCCTAACCACGGCTACACAACATTACTACATCAAAAATTGCATGTAGTTATGTATATTATATTAAGCAACTTTGAGATATTTCTCTTTGTTGCTTTTCTTTTTATACATTAATATAAACCATCATTTTAAAATAAGTCTATTGCGGACTTATATAAAGCACATCCTCCAATAAAATGAAACATATGAGAAAAGTAATTATCTATAGCGACGGAAGCTCTCTCTCAAACCCAGGAAAAAGCGGCTATGGCGCTGTTTTAAAATGGGGCGATACTGTTAAGCAAATATCCCAAGGTTATCACTTAAGCACCAACAATCGAATGGAACTGATGGGCGCAATCGCACCTTTGGAATTATTAAAAAGGCCTGTAGACGTTGAGTTCCATACAGACAGCATGTATGTAATTGATGGCATTACTAAGTGGATAAAGAATTGGAAGAAGCGCGGATGGAAGGATTCCAAAAAACAACCTGTCAAAAATGGCGATTTATGGGTACGTTTAGATGAAGCTTCCAGTAAGCACAATATCACATGGAAACACGTTAAGGCTCACTCAGGTATAGAATTAAACGAAAGATGCGACAAACTAGCTAAAGAAGCTGCTAAATCAGGGGAAAAGCTACATGATAAAGAATATGAGAAAACTGTAAATAAGAAATAAATAAAATGATAAGAAATGTTTAAGAACGTTAAGTATATAGGTGTGCTCAACTGAGACACCTAATAATATCACCCAAAACTCCCACTCCGGTCACTTCGTGCCGCTCCGCAGGCGTAGCCCACAAAAACATTCAATATAAACACTACTCAACAAGCGTCAATCCTACTCCTAAAATTATAACTACGGCACCTATGATTTCAGTCATTTTGAACTCCTTTCCTCCATTCACAAAGTAGTCAAAAACATAACCCGCGACTATTGATATGCCAACACAAATCATGAATAAAGTTGTGTAACTTATTTTTTGAGAAAAATAAGAATAGTAAAAACCGAAAATACCAGAATAAATTATTGCGAAAGGAGCACATACAGCGACAGCTCTAAAAAAACCACCTGCGGTATAACCTGTACCCAATACCTTTAAAAACCCTAAGTTATAAGCATGTAAAGCGATACTCGCTATAAACGCAAAAAATATTACCACGAAAGTTTCCTTATATATCAGCTAAGTAAATAAACAATACTTTTAATGTTCGATTTAAAGCATAAATTGACTTTGATCGTTTATTAAAAATTGCGCAGCATAGTACCACAAATTAAATTCACAAAAAACAATACAATGAAACAAGATAAAGAATTATGTTACCGTGACATGGTGCTACCAAAGCAATTAAATTACCATCAAAGCATGTTCGGTGGTGAAGTATGTGCAATTATAGATAAGGCCGCTGCCACACTAATAAGAACAAAATATAATCAAAAATTTGTAACACTTCTCATTGAAACTTTAAAATTTGTTGAACCTATACATTCCGGAGATATTGTTACCGTATACGGATGTATCACTAAAACGGGCACAACGTCTGTCACAGTCTACGTGGAAGCCTTCGCTCAAAGCAGTAGCGGCACAAGAAAAGTGACGGAATCTTCCCTTGTATTTGTCGCAATCGATAATGAAGGCAAAAAAACTCCATTACTCAAAAAGGTTGATTAATGTCACTCAGTCAAAACTCTGTCTTATTTAAAAGCAAAATGTTTCAACTTTATTCAACCCATATCTCCCTTGAACTTCTTCTATTTTTGGAAGACCATAAACGCCTAGGCATGGAAAACTTATATAAAAATTTCCAAGAAGCACTAGGGCTATCAGGCTCAACATTGACAGATGAAAAGAACACACACAAAACAAGCCTGAAAGAAATAATTTCGACTGAACTATTCCTTTCCGTATTAGGCAATAATTCAAACAAAATCCATCTAAACATATCAAATATATCTACGGGCTCATCCTTCATGGAAAAAGTTGCTAAAGAATTAAAAAACATATCAAAAACTTTCAATATTGAATTAGAGACAACCCATTGAACTGGATAATTCGTTTGAACCGGAGCTAATCTTTATATCTAAATAAAATTTAATACATCATGATATATACCTTAGCTTTTTATTCAAAATCATTCATTCAACATAGGTTAAGTCCCCAACTTGACACTTTCGTGATCCAGTTATCTAATCCTGGCAGGGAAATTGAAATCGACCAGGGGTTTTATGGAGAACATAACGTAACCTTTTTAGATGACGCATACCCTACTTATAAAGATAATATTTTGTCGATTGAACAAGCTAAAGAAATAACCAAGATTCTTGACAGGATTAACAATTCTTCAGAATTATTAGAAGTCATAATATGCTGCGACACTGGTAAAACAGCCTCACCAGCGGTAGCACTTTTTGCGAAGGATAGATACCCAAAAGCTAAAGCATACCAACTTATTAACACCGATCTTATCAACAAAAACGTACTATCTACAATGAAGATAGCTACATACAAGGGAGTAACACTATCGGGGTTAGATGCAGGATTACAAAACTTACTTGATGGATACCAAAACACTACTCAATTAATGCGAAGAATTTCAAAAAGGAACTTCAAAAATAACGCGATAGAGCTGTATGTATGGTGTAAAAAGAATTTTTAAAATGAGAAATACATGAGTAATCTAGAAGATTTAAAACACTTAAAAGAAAAACTTATACTCTGGTGGCTATTATACGGCATCACCTCTAGTTCATTCTTAGGAGGAACAAGCTATTTAACATACATGACCTTTAAAGAACTCCTTAATGGCGGACACCCCGTTAACTTCTTTGTCGGGAACCAAAATAATTTCATCCTATGCTTTGTATTGTTAATCATATCAGTATTTTTTTTCAATCTAAAAAATAAAACAAAAAATTATTTGGACAAAAAAGCTGAAGATATAATTGAATCTAGCTAAGTAAGAATCAATGTAGAACGCTGATCTATCCGAAAGTTTTGCTCTGTCAAATGCCCCAACAAAGTAGTTTTCCTATGTATTGAATTATCAACTCTTGCAGCATAAGCTAACGACTGAAAATCCCCTAACCCTATAAATGCTTTCTGAGCCCGTGTTACTCCAGTATATACTAAAGAACGATACAGCATGGTTCCATATATTTGATGAAAAGGCATGAGCACTATTGGAAATTGACTTCCTTGCGATTTATGAACCGAAATGGCGTATGCCAAAGTCAAAAAGTTAATCTCTCCACCCACAAAGTCAGCAACTTCATCTTTAAATTCTACTACCAACCTACGTTGCGAAGGAGTAACTGAAATCACTTTCCCTATATCTCCGTTATACACATTTTTGGTGTACATATTTTGTAATAAAACTACTCTATCCCCTACGCTAAACTCTTGCTCATTGTATTTAATCGTCGGCGCGTAATTAGAAGGATTTATAGCTGCTTTAATCATTTTAGATAAATTAGCACTACCCAATTCTCCTACAACCTTTGGAGTTAATACCTGAATGTCATCCAATTCACAATGAAATTGTTCTATCGCTTTAGTAAAATATGAAACAATATCTTTCTGAAGTGAGTTAATACCAAAAGATTTTTTGAAGTAAAAATCTCCTGAAGGCTTATTCACACAACTCGGAGGCATTCCATTATTGATGTCTTTTGCGCATATACCGATACCACTTTCATCAGAGAAACGCCTGCCATGGGTCAATTCTGCTACAACCACATCAGGGAATAGCATTAAGTCCCTGAGAACTGCCCCTTTATCTACACTCGGCAACTGATTCTTATCGCCAATAAAAACAACTTGAGTCTTATTAGCTACTGCCTTTAATACGCTATTAGCAAGATTGACGTCCAACATAGAAATCTCATCCACAATAATTAAATCACATTGCTCTAATCTCTCATAATCATTGTAGTAAAAGTCGTTAGTTTCAGGTTGGAATTTAAGCATTCTATGCACTGTTTGAGCAAGTATGCCTGTCGCACCATCTAATATTTTAGCTGCAATTCCTGTTGGAGCAGCTAATCCTACACCGCCGTCACGAATAAATCCAAAATGCTGTAGCATTTCTATAATAGTTTTAACAGTAAATGTCTTGCCCGTACCTGGAGCTCCGATCAACAATGAGAAATTACTTTTCATTATTAGATTTACTGCATCGTATTGAGAATCAGTTAATTCAAGCACTGTCCCAAACTTCTTTTTAAATCGAATAAATTCCTCTATGGATACCCTTTCTCTCACTACAGACAGGTCATCCGACAATCGCCAAACATGCTTAGCGATCCCCTTCTCACTAATATAATCCTGTGCTGACGATATATACTGAACACCTTCATTAACAAAAAGATAAATAAGATTTGACTCTTTTAAGTCCCACAATATATCTTCAAAAACTTGTATATCATTTAAGTCTCTTATTTTAGACAAACAAAACCTAACGAATTCCTTGAGGAATATTGCTGTTGATCCCGTTTGTCTGCCAACCTCGCCCAAAGAATGAAATATTAATGATCTAATTCTGATAGGTGAGTTATACTCAATACCCAACTTCTTAGCGACAAAGTCTGCCTTTTCGAAACCAATCCCTTCAATATCGAACATTAATTTATAAGGATTTTTGATTAATATTTCTTCTGCATTATCTCCGTAATAATCAACTATCTTAGCGCCTAACTTCATACCAAGACCTAGATTTGTAACAAACATCTGAAGAGAGCGAACCTTTACAGTTTCACTTAACTCACTAAATAGATCGTCTATTTTAGCTTGAGAAACACCCTTAATATCAATTAGTTCAGGCGTACCGTCTTCGACATATTGGAATAGTGCCGCACCATACTTTTCTGCAATTTTAAAAGAGGTTTTAGCGCCTATACCTGAAACTTTTAATGATGTAATGTAATTTGATATTTCCTGAACTTCTACAGGAATATGGACGAGCAAATAGCTCATTGAATAGTGGTAACCGAATTTATCTTGCCGACGAACGCCTTCACCATCCAAAACGTCTCCATTTTGAATGTGATTTATAACGCCTTTAAAAATACAAATAGAGGAGTCTTTTAATCCCCCCTCAAAAATAACGTAATTACTTTCTTCCGAATAATATATTATTTTTTTTACTGTTATATTTTTTATGAATTCCGTTTCAATCATCTATCCCTTTATAATTTTGTGGCTATCTTCCCTTTAACCAATTCCAACATGACATTCTTATCATTTTGAAGCTCTATCCTATAACCT
>Ga0105356_10001635_pt1 | contig 22275 bp, 21 predicted proteins | sample GOMGulsemesocosm_3_FD_83502 | JGI IMG/M metagenome (GOLD analysis project Ga0105356, IMG submission 83502) | Methane-oxidizing microbial communities from mesocosms in the Gulf of Mexico - GOM9D Gulf of Mexico | ecosystem: Environmental > Aquatic > Marine > Cold seeps | place: Gulf of Mexico... | reverse complement strand
CTTGCATGATACCACTTACCATATTTCATTGAATCTGAAAAGATAGGAAGAATTCCATGTGAACCTATTGGCACTTCTTTTGCTTTTTCTTCTAGAATTTCATAAACATCTTTATTTTGCTCTTTGGCTTGTAGTTTTTCTAAATCACAAAAAGCATCTCTAAACCATTTCATTACAAGACCAGAAAAGAATGTAATTCCTTCTGCTTGAGAAAGCCCATTAATTACATGTGGGTTTACTCTTATATTCATAGAAGAGGGAGGGGGAGTGTTTTTAGGAATGTTTACAATTTGTTGCCAAAAAGATCCTCCTAAGATTGCAACATCTCCCTCTTTTACTACTCCTAATCCTGCACTTCCTAATTGAACATCTCCTCCACCCATTACTACTTTTGTAAGGGTTTTAAGACCAGTTAGCTCAGCTGCTTCTTTACTTACAAAACCAATAGATGTTCCTGTTTCATAAATAGGAGGAAATATATCATCTTTTATTCCAGCTCTTAGCGCTAGCTCTTTTTCCCATGTTCTTTTTTCTAAATTAAAAATACCAGAGGTTCCTGCATTACTAGGTTCACTTGCAATCACGCCTGAAAGTTTGGCTAAAATCCAATCTGAAAGCATAGACATCGTATGTACTTGTGAATAAAGTTCTGGTTTATTATTTTTAAGCCATAAAATTCTAGGAAGTGCACCTAAAGCAAAGGTTTGACCTGAGATATCGTAGGCATCTTTTTCAAAAAAAGCATCTTCTTTTTGTAGTTCTTGCACTTCTTTAGAAGCCCTTGAATCTACATTTGCAACTGCCCATAACTCACGGCCGTTTTTATCGTATAAAACAATTCCTTCTCTCATACTAGTAGCACTTAGGGCTAAAATATCATTGGCATTGATAGAGGCTTGTTCTATACATGTTTTAATACAAGATATTACAAGGGGCCAGTTCTTTTCGTAATCAAAACTCATAGAATTAGGAACACCACTTTCTTCTAAATGGGTCCATTCTTTTTGTTCCATAGAAATTTGATTTCCAATCATGTCAAATAAAACGGCTCGTATACTTCCAGTCCCTGCATCTATTGCTAATAAATATTTCATATTATACTTTCATCTTTTATTTTAGACTCTATTTTTTCTTTAGTTTAATTTGTTCTAATTCCCAATATTCCATCTCAAAACAATCTTTTAATGAAATTGCTTTATAAGCTCCTAAATCACCTGCTTTAAGTACAGCTTCTAGGGTATGAGAAACAATATCATTTATAATTGAGGCTTCTTTTTCATTCTTTCCAAATGTTACTAAACCTACATTTTGTATTACTGCATAATTAGGAGCTGGGTTTAAACAAATCTCATCTTTTTTGAAAGATTCAAAGTATTTTTTATACTCAATTATGTAGTTTTGTAATTCTTCTTGGATGTTTTGATTTTCTTCTAAAACCAAAGGGTTTCTTTTTGTTCTAATAATATGCTCAGGTGTTAATAAACCTTGCGTCACATTTTCTCTTAGATTAGTTTGTGAAGCATAATGAAGAGCAAGTGGACTTTGGTTTATATGTAAAGTAACATCAAAACCTTTGGTTAATGAAATAGCTTCTTTTAGTTCTTCGTAATCAAAGTCATTTGTTTTAGGCTCATCTTCAAGCTTGATACAGGTGTTTTTTTCTAAAAAGTCTTCTGCTAAAGTAACGGCTGCAATCATTTTATCGTAGGCTTCTTTTGAATTCTCATCAAAAGTGAAAATACCGTGATTATGTAAGATTATACCTTCACACTTGTCCCAATCATATCCACGTGTATCATCAAATATTTGTTTTGCAAGAATAAAACCAGGCATTACATAAGGAATGATTAAAAAGTTTGGATAAAGCTCTTTTATTGATTTTTCTCCATTTGTAGTATTAGAAATAGTAACTACTGCATCTGCATGGGTATGGTCTACGAATTTAAAAGGTATTAAAGCATGTAAGATGGCTTCAACTGAAGGATTTGGAGCTTCTTTATTTATCATGGCAACTTTTTGTTGTGAAACCATGTCTTTATCACTTAGCGTTTCAAGTTTTGCCATTTCTAAAAGAACATCTAATTTAACAGGTGCAAAACCTTCTTCTTTTATTGATACCAAATCCCAACCGCTTCCTTTTACTAAAAGAATGTCTTCTTCATTGATTACAGTTTTAACTGAAGTGTTTCCACCTCCATGAAGTACAAGCTCATCAGAACGACCTAATAAGTTAGAGGTATATACTCTTTGTTCTAAATCACTTTTATACTTTGCTGCTTCTTCTTGTGTCCATAAATTTTTCATATTAACCTACAGTGTTTCTAATTCTAGAGAGCTTTTGTCTGCACAAAATACTTCAAAGTTTGCTTTATAGTGTTTATAATGCGCGCTTACTTTATGACCATCTAAAGATGCTTCATTTTCCCATGATTCTAGAACTATGAATTTTTCTTTTTCTGAGTTTACTTGGCAGATTTCGTAGAATAAACAACCTTTTTCTTCTTTTGAGGCTTGTACCATTGTTTTAAGTAGGGCTTTTAATTCTTCAATATTTTCTTTTTTTGCAATAAATGTTACTTGTTTTGTAATAACCATAATAAATCTCTCTTATTTTTTTCTTTTATTGTAGTAGGTTTTGACTTTAAATTTTATATGGTATTAGCTATAATCGCAGTAAGAAACAAATGGAGAATTGACATGAGTAAAAAAGGTATTTTAATTATTGGAGCAGGTGGAGTAAGTAGGGTGGCTACTACTAAGTGTGCTATGAATATCGATACATTTGAGAATATCACCTTGGCTTCAAGAACACTGTCTAAGTGTGAAGCAATACAAAAAGATATTCTAAAGAGACAAAAAGTACAAATAGCTGTACGACAAATAGATGCAGATGATGTACCTGCTTTAGTAGAGCTAATAAATGAAATCAAACCAAAATTAGTACTTAACCTTGCTTTACCGTATCAAGATTTAACTATTATGGATGCATGTATTGAATGTGGGGTTGATTATGTAGATACTGCTAATTATGAACACCCTGATGTTGCTAAGTTTGAGTACAAGGAACAGTGGGCAAAACAAGAAGACTTTAAAAAAGCCAATATAAAAGCACTCTTAGGTTCTGGGTTTGATCCAGGGGTTACTGGTGTATTTTGTGCGTATGCGCAACAGAACTTATTTGATAGTATTGAGTATATAGATATTATGGATTGTAATGATGGAGATCATGGTTATGCTTTTGCTACAAACTTTAATCCAGAGATAAATTTGCGAGAAGTAAGTGCCAATGGAAGATACTGGGAAGAAGGCAAGTGGATTGAAACGCAACCCTTAGAAATAAGAATAGATCATGATTATCCAGAAGTAGGAGTAAAACCTTCTTATTTGTTATACCATGAAGAATTAGAGTCTTTATGTAAGAACATTAAGGGATTAAAGAGAATTCGATTCTTTATGACTTTTGGTGATTCGTATATTACGCATATGAAGTGTTTAGAAAATATAGGTATGTTAGGTATTAAAGAAGTTGAACATAAAGGAATGATGATTTCACCTATGGAATTTTTAGCTACACTCTTACCAGATCCTGCATCACTAGGTCCACGAACTGTAGGTAAAACTAATATAGGTTGTATTATTGAAGGCCTAAAAGATGGGGTAAGAAAAAAAGTTTATATTTATAATATCTGTGATCATCAAGAGTGTTATAAAGAGACTCTTGCTCAAGCTGTTTCTTATACTACAGGAGTTCCAGCCATGATTGGTTCTAAGTTAATTTATAATGGAACATGGGATGGTAAGGGTGTATTTAATATAGAAGAGTTTGATGCCAATGCTTTTATGGATGAAATGCTGGTACAAGGTTTGCCTTGGAAAGTTATTGATTTACCATTAGGCTAAAAAACTAGTATCTTAAATAAAGCATTATTATAAAAAACAAGATTAAAATAAAGTACTCATATGCTACACGTAAGAGTAGTATAGTCTAATATCTTTATAAGGAGTGTATTATGCAAAAGTATATTTGTGAAGTCTGTGATTATATTTATGACCCCGAAATTGGAGATGAAGATTCTGGCATTAAAGCTGGAACTGCATTTGAAGATATACCAGATGATTGGGAATGTCCTGACTGTGGTGTAAGTAAAGAGGATTTTAAAATCTATAATGAATAAAGTGTATAAAGACTATAAAGATTTACCAAGTCCAGCTTATGTATGTGATCTTTTTTTGTTGGAAAAAAACCTAAAACTTTTAAATCGCATTCAAGAAGAAGCCAATGTAAATATTCTTCTTGCTTTAAAAGGTTTTGCTTTATGGTCTACCTTTGATTTATGTAAAAAATATTTAAAAGGCTGTTGTGCTTCGGGTTTACATGAGGCCTTACTTGCAAAAGAAGAGTTTGGAAAAGAAGTACATACCTATGCGCCTGCTTTTAAAGACGATGAGATTGATGAGGTTTTAGACTTATCCAATCATGTTGTTTTTAATTCTTTTTCTCAGTGGAAACGATACCGTAAAAAAGCCTTAAAAAAAACATCTTGCGGTTTACGAATTAATCCCCAGTATTCAAGTGTGGATGTAGACTTATATAATCCGTGTGCTCCTTATTCACGACTTGGAATTACAAAAGAAAATTTTGAAGATGATGAAGTAGAAGGAATTGAAGGTTTACACTTTCATGCTTTATGTGAGCAAAATGTAGATGCGCTAGAAGGCGTATTAGAAGTTTTCGAAAAAGACTTTTCTCCATATTTCTCAAAATTAAAGTGGGTTAATTTTGGAGGAGGACATCATATTACAAGAGAAGATTATGAGGTAGAAGGATTAATAAAACTCTTAAAAAGCTTTAAAGAAAAATATCCCCATTTAGAAGTGTACTTAGAACCAGGGGAAGCAGTAGGGTGGCAAACAGGATATTTAATGGCCAGTGTTTTGGATATTGTAAAAAACGATAAAAAAATTGCCATTTTAGATACATCTGCAGAAGCGCATATGCCTGATACTTTAGCTATGCCTTATAGGGCAGATATTAAAGGCGCTGCGTTAAAAGATGTGAAACAGTATTCTTATTTACTTGCTGGAAATACCTGTTTAGCAGGGGATATTATAGGAGAATATTCTTTTGATACTGAACTTCAAATAGGAAGTAAAATTATCTTAGAAGATATGATTCATTATACTATGGTTAAAACCACAACCTTTAATGGTATTAAATTACCCTCCATTGTTTTGAAGGAAAATGATTGTTACCATCTTGTAAACGAATATGGATACAATGCTTACAAATCTAGATTATCTTAAAGGAAGAAGATGGGCCAGGAAAAAGATCTTATTAAAAATGATACGAGTAACAACGAAAATTTTCTAAACAATAAAAAGTCCAAAGTAAAAAAAGTTCGAATTTGGGTAAAAAAAGAGACCTTGGCTTATGAAAATGAATTAAAGTCTTTACAAATTGAATTATTAAAACTGCAAAACTATGTAAAAGACAAGGGTTTAAAAGTTCTTATGATTTTTGAAGGAAGAGACGCTGCTGGAAAAGGTGGTACAATCAAACGTATTACTGAACATCTAAATCCAAGGGGTGCTAGAGTCGTAGCTTTGGGAAAACCAAGTGATATAGAAAAAACACAATGGTATTTTCAGCGTTATACTTCTCATCTCCCAAGTGCAGGTGAAATAGTACTTTTTGATAGGTCATGGTATAATAGAGCTGGTGTCGAACCTGTGATGGGCTTTTGTTCATCTTCAGAACACCATGAGTTTTTAAGAGAGGTTCCTGACTTTGAAAAGATGCTGGTTAAATCTGGTATTATTTTATTCAAATTTTATTTCTCTGTTTCCAAAAAAGAGCAATTAAGACGCTTTAAAAAAAGAGAAACAGATCCTTTAAAACAATATAAACTTTCACCTGTTGATATGGAATCTCAAAAACTTTGGGATAAATATACGGTTGCTAAATACTCTATGTTAATGTCTTCAAATACGGAAGTTACTCCTTGGTCAATAGTGAGAAGTGATGATAAAAAAAAGGCAAGAATAAACTGTATTAAACAAATCTTATCTCATGTTAAATATGATAATAGAATTGAAAAAAACAAAATAAAAGTAGATCATAAAATTTTAATCTCTGGGACGGAAGAGATAAGTATTATGGAAGTAGAAAATAAATTTACAAGGGCGTAATTAAGATGAACTTAGGCGATTTTGATAAAACAAATTATAGTGGATTATATATTTCTAAAGATACTCACCCAAGTTATGGGAAAAAATATATAGTACGTTTTCAATACAATAAAAAAAGATATGTAAAAGTTTTGGGTTTTACTAAAAAAGACAATTTAACACGAAGAAATGCAGTTAGTCAAATGAAAGAATTTAAAGATTCTGTTTCTATGAAAGACAGTATTAAATCAGCACCTGTAGATAATACAAATGCTCCTTTAGCAGATGAAGTGATTTCTGAGCTTAATGAACTGAAGATATTATTAGGAAATGCTAAGAAACTAGATAAAAAAGCTTTAAAAGAAGGTATTGAAAAAATTTACAATGCCGATGTACTAAAGCCATATCAAATTGAATTAATTAAATTGCAAACCTATTTAGAAACAGCAAATAAAAAACTAATGATTTTATTTGAAGGAAGAGATGCTTCTGGAAAAGGGGGCGCTATTAGACGAATTACACGTTATATGAACAATAAACATTACCGTGTAGTTGCTCTTGGTAAACCTACTGAAACACAAAAAAATCAGTGGTTCTTTCAGCGATATGTTCAACATTTTCCAACAGGTGGAGAAGCAGTACTATTTGACCGTTCTTGGTATAACAGAGCGATGGTTGAACCTATTTTTGGATTTTGTACAGAGGAAGAACATGAAATTTTCATGGAAGATGTTGTTAATTTTGAACAAGATTTAGTACGTCAAAATATGATTTTAGTAAAGCTGTATTTTTCAGTATCTAAAGATGAGCAAAAAAAGCGTTTTGATCGTCGTATTAATGATCCATTACGACAGTGGAAGTTCTCAGAAGTAGATATGCAAGCACAAGACTTGTGGCATGAATTTTCTGAAAAAAAATATGAGATGCTAAGACGTACGAACTCACGTTCAGCTCCGTGGCATGTTATTAGAAGTGATGATAAACATGTAGCACGCTTAGAAGCTATTAAAATTATCTTAAACTCAGTTGATTATGATGGACGAAATCACTCTTTAGACTTTGATGGCAATGAAGATGTTAACATCTCAGTTCAAAAAGAGCTTATGCAAATGAGAAAAACTCAAAACTACTAATAAGGTTTTAAAGAATCATTTCCTTGATTCTTTGACTTTACTTTTCGAAGCAATATAGGAACTTGTTTATTTTCTAATTCTTTAAACCACTTTTTTTCTTCTAAGTCAGAAATAGAATGTTCTTGTGACTTTCGTTTTTGTGCCTTATCTTGTTGTTTTTCTTTGTCACTTTTTTCTTCTTTTTTTTCATCATCATTGTTTTTTTTATTTTTATCTTTGTTTTGCTCTTTATCTTTTTTGTTTTTATTCTGCTTGTTTTTATCTTTATTTTCTTTCTTGTCTTTATTCTTATTCTTGTTTTTCTTTTTATCGTTTTTCTTTTCTTTTTTTAAAGCATCTAGGACTTTTTGTAAGTTATCTTCTGTTTGTTTATTGTTGTTAATTTTTAAGGCTTCTTCGTAAGATTTTTTTGCTTCTTGCAGTTTATTCATTTTTACATAACTATTTCCAAGATTATGCAGTATTTTGTAATTAAGCTCTCTGTCGTCACTTTTGGCATTTTTATATAAGGAGATAGCATCTTTGTATAGTTTTTGCTTATAAGCTGCATTTGCTTGATTATAAAGTGCTTCTTTTGATGTATTTATACTCTTATAAAGACTTTGTGCTTGTTTATACTCTTTTTTTTCATAGGCTTCTTTTGCTTCTTGTATGCTTTGAAATTCAAAAGTATTGGCATAGATATTTTCATAAGGTAAGCTAAGTAAACTTAAGAGCATAACAGTTCTTTTTGGAAAAGAAGCAAAACAAAACAATAAGAATAAAACACCAAGCGCTAAAGGATAATAAAAGAGTTCTGTATAAATGAAGAATTTTTTTGATTGAATACTGTCTTTTTTAATGTTTGTAAAAATATCATTTAATATAGCAGCAATATCGCTGTTATCTAGCGAATAATTAATATATGCGCCTTTGTTTTGAAGAGAAAGTGCTTTTATATTTTCATTTCTTTTTACGGTAATTATCTCGCCTTTTTGATTTGTAAGATAAGCATCATTTAGAGGAATGGGACTTGGTTTTGATGTCGCAAGTGCCAGTGTATACAGATTAAGTTTTTTCTCTTTGATATAAACTATTTCTTCTTCAAAGCTGTCTTGGCTTCCTCCATCACTTAATAGAATGATATTTTTGTAAGTATAATTTTTTAAAAGTTTATTGGATGCTTCTAGCATGGCGTAAATATTTGAACCTGCATCAAAATTAAGACCAGAGTCAAAATTATTTACAATGAAATTTAAAGAGGTGAAATCTTGTGTAACAGGAGATAAAATAAAAGCAGATTTTGCAAAAATAACCACACCTATTGCATTGGAGGAACTTTTTTTGATGATATTTAGCAGTTTTTGTTTTGCCATTTGAAGCCGTGAGGGAAATAAATCTTGCGCTAACATAGATTTTGATACATCAATTGCAACAACAATTGCATGCACTTCTTGAGAAAGATTTTTCTCTTCTTTATTCATAACCGGACGTGCCAAACTTAAAATAAATAAAAGAAGTGCTAATAAAAGTAAAATATTTTTAAACCTTGGGCTAAGGCCTTCTTTTTTTACTTTTAATTGTTCCAGTATTTTTGGATCAAAGAGGGTTTCAAAAGAGCCTTTTTGTTTTAAAATATAATAGACAAAGAATATAAAAGGTAAAAATGAAAAATAAAGTACGAAAGGATATAAAAAAGTCACGAATAATGCCTTAAAAGATAATTTTATTGTTTATAAGATACAAAATATCCATATAAAAAATATATTTTATTAAGACTTTAGTAAATCTAAGGTAAAATCGCATAAATTATATTTAATGGAGTAAATTTATGGAATTTAACGCAAAGAAAGTTAATACAGCTAACGCAGTTGTAACTGCAACTATTACTAAGGCTGTTATTGATACAAATATCAATAAATTAGCTAAAGAAGCTGCAAAAACTATGGACATTCAAGGGTTTAGAAAAGGTAAAGTACCTGCACACATTGTAAAAGCTAGATATGGTGATAAACTTGTTCAAGATGCTGAGAGTGATGCTTTAAGAGCAATTTTAAGTGATGCTTTAAAAGAATTAGCAATTGCTGATGATGCTTTAATTGGAGAACCTACAATTTCTAAGTTTGATAAACAAGATTCTGGTGATATTGAAATTGAAATCAAAGTGGCTAACAGACCTGAAATTGATTTAGGAGATTACAAATCATTAGTTCCTGAAGTTAAACTTAAAAAAGTTTCTAAAAAAGATTTAGATGCTAAATTAAAAGAAATCGCTTCTCAAGGTGCTGAATTAACTAAAATTGCTAGAAAAAGAATGGTTAAAGATCAAGATTATACTTTAATTGACTTTGAAGGTTTTGTTGATGGTGTTGCATTTGAAGGTGGAAAAGGTGAAGCGCATTCTTTACAAGTTGGTTCTAACTCATTCATCCCTGGATTTGAAGATCAAATCATTGGTATGAAGTATGAAGAAACTAAAGATGTAGTTGTTACTTTCCCTGCTGAATACCAATCTAAAGATTTAGCTGGTAAAGAAGCTACATTCAAAGTAACATTAATTGAAATTCAAGAGAAAAAAGAAGTTGAATTAACAGATGAATTTGCTGCTAAAATGTTACCAAATGAAAAAGACGTTACTGTTGCTACCTTAACTGCTAAAATTGAAGAAAACATGGTTAATGAAACGAAATCAGTATATTACAGAGACGAATTAAAACCTGCTTATTTAGATACTTTAGTAGAAAAATTAGCATTTGATTTACCAGAATCTGTAGTTGACCAAGAAATTAACTATGCTTTAAACAATAAAGTTAAAGAATTAAAAGAAGATGAAATCAAAGCTTTACAAGAAGATGCTAAAAAAGTAGATGCAATGAGAGACGATTTAAGAGAAGATGCTGCTAAATCAGTAAAAGCTACTTTTATTGTTGATGCATTAGCAAAAGCTGAAAGTGTTGAAATTAATGATCAAGAAGTATCTCAAGTAATTTATTACGAAGCAATGCAAATGGGTCAAAATCCTCAAGATGTATTAAAACAATATCAAGAAGCAGGTTACTTACCAGCAATTAAAATGTCTATGATTGAAGACAGAGTTATTTCAAAATTATTAGATGAAAAATTAGGAAAATAATTATGAGTTACATTCCATACGTAGTAGAACAGACTGGCCGAGGTGAGAGATCATATGATATCTTCTCACGGTTATTAAAAGATAGAATTATAATGTTAAGTGGTGAAGTAAACGATGGTGTTGCTTCAACAATTGTGGCGCAACTTCTATTCTTAGAAGCTGAAGATCCTGAAAAAGACATCTACTTATATATAAACTCTCCAGGTGGAGTAATTACGAGTGGAATGGCAATTTATGATACGATGAACTATATTAAAGCGAATGTTTCTACAATTTGTATTGGACAAGCTGCTTCAATGGGTGCATTTTTATTATCAGCAGGAGAAAAAGGTAAGCGATTCGCTTTACCACATGCTAGAATCATGATTCACCAACCTTCAGGAGGTGCTCAAGGGCAATCTACTGATATCCAAATTCAAGCGGCTGAAATTCAAAGAATGAAAGACGAATTGAATGGATTAATCGCTTCTCAAACAGGTCAAGATGTATCTAGAGTTGAAGAAGATACTGAACGAGATAACTTTATGTCAGCTGCTGAAGCTTGTACATATGGTTTAGTTGATGAAGTGATTACAAGTCATAAATAATGATTAAAGAAGTTTTAACCTACCCAAATCCAATCTTGCGAAAAAAATCGCAGGATGTTTTGGCTTTTGATGAAAAATTACATACATTATTAGATGATATGTATGATACTATGATGGAATATGCAGGCGTTGGACTTGCTGCTATTCAAATATCTGTGCCTTTAAATGTTCTTATAATTTCTTTGCCTAATGAAGAAGACTTCCAAGATAAAGAAGATTTAATTGAGGCCATTAATCCCAAAATTACCCATAAAGACGGAGTTCAAATTTCTCAAGAAGGGTGTTTAAGTATTCCTGGTTTTAATGAAGATGTTAAAAGAGCCCAGCATATTGTTTTAGAATATCATGATAGAAATGGAAAACTTATAAAAATAGAAGCGCAAGATTTTCCAGCTGTTGCCTGGCAACATGAAATGGAACATTTAGCGGGACATGTTTTTATTGAAAACCTATCTGTAACCAAACGAAAAAAGTTTGAAAAAGATTGGAAAAAAGAAATGAAGAATAAAAAGTAAAACTTTTTATTCTTTTTTTTATGCTTTAAAATTCAAAGCAGACACTATTCCTGCTTTTGTACCCTCATTATTAATAAAAATACTCGAAGATTTTAATTGCGCAATACTGTTACTTAAATCTTTTTTATATTCAAAACTAGAAGTAATATCATTTAAATAAATAGCACCTATATCTGCATGAGACAAAGTAATTAATTCATTTTTTTCGTCTGTCCTGCTCCATATTTTTAAATTTTTATATACTGAATCATTTTCATCAATAAAATTATTACCATCTTCATCGTAAAGTCTCAATTCTTCAAAGCCCTTATTGGTACTAGGTCCGAAGAGTTCACTTCCATTATCAATAACATCGTTATTGTTTTTATCCAAAGCCAAAAATCCAATGCCTTCTTTAAGAGTAGGAATATTATTCATATCTCCATCATTGTTTAAGTCAAATTCAAAACTCATATTACTTAAAGAATCAAAACCTGCATCATCATTTCCGTAATTAATGACTAAGGGATCAATAATTACCATTTCTTCGTAGGATAGCATGGTATTGTGTTTTTCATAGAATTCTTGAGTAAATGAGAGATCTAAATCTATATTGATTGTTTTGTCATTACTTGTCACTTCAATACTGCTTTTAAAATCTATGGTAGTTTTGCTGTAGTACTCAATAGTACTTTCAAACTTAAAAGAGGATTTTATTGCAGCAATATCAGGCATTTCTGTGGAGCTTTGATTGCTTTGATTGTTTGGTGACTCATGCATACACATACAAGATCCATCAAGAGGAAAAAGTTTTTGTTTTTCGTCTTTTTTTAGAAAGGCTTGCATTATGAGTTCTATTAACATTTTTTGAACATAATCTTTGATACTTAAATTTTGTTCATTGTTCGTTATTTCTGATACATTTGTTTCTATGTTAAATGCTTGTAATTCATTAGAACTTTCTTTTTGTCTTAATTGTAAAAGATCTTGTTTAAAATTATGTATAGCATTTACCTGTACTTCCATACTTGATTCTTTTGAACTCTTAGCGTTCATTTCAATTTGTGAAGATAATATTGTCATGTATTCTCCTTTCTTTAATCATAGGAAAAATACAAAAAATTAACCAGTAAAAAAATAACAATAATGGGGATATTTAAGAAAAAAAGTTTTTATTAAGTTAAAATTAAGAATTGATTATAATGAAGAATAAATAAAAAAAGGCGTGAAGTATGCCTTTTTTTGGGTATAACTACTTGTTTTCACCTTTATTAAGTCCATGTGCATGGGACTTTGAATGACCTTTGTCATTTAATTCTAAGCTTTTTCTATCACTTGCAATTTTATATGCAGCTCCAAAACCTAAAACAAAGTTTCCATCTTTTGGACTTAGTTTATAAAAGCGTGAATCTTTCATCATTGAGAAAAAAGATACTTTATCACCAAATCTTTCTTTGAATAAGTTATGAATCTTTTCTTCTCTTTCATCCTCTTGCTCAAATGCGCTGGCATCTGCCTTAAAGTACATTCTTCTTCTCGCATAAATATGATCTGTTACACTTTCATCTTCTAAAAACATGATATGTGCTTTACCTGTTGCACTCATATTATGTGAATGATTTACAGCTGTTGAAATAAAAACGTAAAAGTTTCCCTCTTCATCTTCAACATAAGGTGAGTAAGAAGCAAAGGGCTCTCCTTCTTTATTTACTGTTGATAATAATACAGATTGAATATTTTTTAAAAAAGGAACAAGTTCTTTTTGGGCATCTTCTATAGTAATTCTTTGCATGTTTAGCCTTTAGTAGTTTTAACGAGTGTACTAAAATTGTGCTTAAGATATTTATGGATTTTGATTTATGTGCTTGGATAAAAGTTACTATTGAAGTTTTAAGAAAAATGTCGAAGCGAGAGAAGTATTTTAAGTTCGCGCTTATAATATTTCGAAATATTAGGAGTATGTACTTCGACATTAGTTTTATGTTATATTAAATAACTGGGGTATTATAATAAATTCAAATGTAGTTAGCATGTAGTACTAAGCTATTTTAAGCATATATCCCAATCCTTTAATTGTTTCTAAACTTGAGTCATTTAAAATTTTTCTTATGTTTTTTATATAGGTTCTAATTGTCGCTATTGAGGGTTCTTTTGAATAATCCCAAATGTTAATAATAAGTTCATCAATAGAAATCAGTCTGTTTTTATTCAATAATAAATATTTGATGATTTCAGCCTCTTTTTTTGGCAGTTTAATTTCTAATAAATCTTTAATAATTGACATATTTTTTAAATTAAATTGTATATTATTGTTAATCGTCAATATTTTTTTTGATTGTATATTGAACATCTCTTTTATATATTCTATTCGAATTTTTAATTCCTCAAGTTTAAAAGGTTTTCTTATAAAATCATTTCCTCCTTTTTCATAAGCTGTTTTAAAATCATTGATATTAGTAGATGAACTTAAAAAGATTATTGGAGTTTTAAATCCTGCTTTTCTAAATTCTTCAAGAATTTTTAGTCCATTAACTTGAGGTACATTTATATCAAATATTAATAAGTCAAACTTATCTGAATAAAGCAATTCTTGAGCATCATTTCCTGCATAAACAATAGTCGTATCGTAAGAGAGTTTTTTAAAGTACTCCGAAATTATATCAGCAAGGGTAAAATCATCTTCAAGTAATAAAATTTTCATAAATAATTCCTTTAGGTTGTTAAACTAAAAGGATTATACTGTTATTTGAATAAAATGTAGCTTACTTACATTAAGTATTGTAAGCATTAATAATGTGTATTAGTATGGAATAAGGTTCATTAGAGTAATTTATATAAAAATTTCAAGGTGAATTAGTTTTTAAAAAAACAAAGTAAAAGTAGTACCTTCTTTTAGCTCTGAATTAATTTCAATCTTGATATTGTATTTGTTACAAACATAATGTACTATGCTTAGTCCTAAGCCAAAACCACCTTCTTCCATTGTACCTCTAAAAGACCTTTTGAAAACATCTTTTAGTTTTTCTTCTTCAATTCCAATGCCTGTATCTCTTATTTCTAAGGTATTATCTTTTAAAGTAATATTTACAAAACCTGCAAATTTATTGTATTTAATTGCATTGGATATTAGGTTATTAATTAAGCGTATAAACTCATTGTTATTCATTGAATAATATGTTTCTTCTAGATTCGAAGTGATTTTAATTCTTTTTTGTTTTATTAGTGGTTGGAAATATTCTAACTGCTCTGTTATAAGCTCATTTATACAAAGATTTTCTAAGAATAATTTTTCATTTTTATTTTCAAGAAAAATATAAGATAAGTCTTGATAAATTTCGGATGCTCTTGTTGCGCTTGATCTTATTCTCTCAATTTGTTTTTCACTTAAGACTTTATTTTCTGAAGACAACAAGATTGCTGTAATGGGAGTGTTTAACTCATGAGTTGCGTCTTTTACAAAATTACTTAAACGTATTTTTTCATTATGTAGAGGCTTTAAAAAACTTTTTATTACTAAGTATAGTAGGGCAGAAGTTAAAGAATAAATAATAAGAAAAAGAAGAATTATTTTTAATTTCAAAGCAGATAATTTTTTGAAATAAACATTTTCTTTTACAAGAATATATTGGATAGAAAAATGTTCCAGTTTGTAATCATTAATAAAAATAATATGTTCTTTTTGAAAAGTTATATCATTCTTAAAATCTATATTATTCTCTACGTTGCCAAGTATTTTTTCTTTTTTTGCATTGTATAATGAAATAGAATATTCTTTTGAATGTAAAAAATCAATATCTTTAATGGAATTTTTGTTTTTATATGCAAATGTTATTTTTGATTTAATGTTCCTAATGATGCCTTTCACATTTGACTTACTGAGATTAAAATACAGTTCTTTTTTATTCTCAAAATAAAAAACAGAAAATAAAACCATTAGAAACAATGATGTAAATAAATAAAGAGAGAGAAATTTTATGAAGGTGTTTTTTACAATGGAGTTTGAAGGTATAACTTACTCCTTTTGAGTAATAAAGATAGTTTAATGCTTATGCAGCATTAGAGTGTATTTGTATTTTTTTAATTCGAGTATCTAAGTCTTTTAGTGCAAAGGGTTTTTTCAAGTAATCGTTGCAAGCAGAATTAATATCTTTTTTTGTATCTTGATACATAGTTGTAGATGTTATAAAAATTGCTTCTGTTTGTATATCTTGATTTCTTAATGTTTTTAGTAAATTACAACCATTTATATTAGAAACATTAACATCTATTATTAATAAATCAAAGCTCTGTTCCTGAAGTATATTTTCTACTTGTATTGCACAACAAGAAGATATAACCTCGTGTTTGTTTTTTTCTAAGTGTTCTTTCATTATTTCATTTAACATGGCATCATCTTCAAGTAATAATATCTTCATTCTAATCCTTGGGTGTTTTTAACATAAATAATATTTTACAAGATAGAGGTTTATTAAAAAAACCTCTATATTTTTAATTAGAATGAATAAATAATTCTCGTTCTTAAATCTGTTTTATCCTCGTTACTTGCTTCATAATCTAAGATTGAAAAATCAAGTTGTGCTTTTAATGTTTTGTTAAATTTATATTCAAAATTTAGTGTTATTTCTTCTAAGTCTTCATTTTCTTGGGCTCTATCAAAACTAGAATATCTGGCTTTCATTTTAAGTTTTTTATAGGTATATCCTGCGCCAACTTGCCATGCGTCAGTGTCTGCAATTAGTGCATCTTCACCAGATGATTTGGTTGTAGAAGTATATTGAGAAAATGAACCTCCTCCAATTCCATGAAAGATATCACCCTTGTCATCACTTGAAGTATAAGCTGCAAATAAATCAACAGCAGAAATTTTTGTTCCAACTTTTAAACCAAAAAGTGATCCACTTTCTTTTGATCCATCATCATAGTTTGTATCAAGATATTGTGCTGAAACATAAGCTGGTCCAAAATCATATTTTGTATCTAAGTATAAATTCACTTGATCATCAACAAAATCTGCATATTGAAATTTAACATCTAAATTAGAAATAGAAGTATTTTTAACATAAACGGTTTGTATTCCATCGTTTCCTATTTTATTAAACTCTCCTACCTTACCATCATTATCCGTTCTTTTTTGTTCTTTAGTAATAAGACCTGCTACAATAGTAGTATCAGGAAGGTCAGTATTTTTTATTAAATATGCTTCAAAAGATTCTTTAATTAATCTTGAACCAGAACCAGCAATCATAGGTGTTGTTACAAATTGTCTACCACCTTTAATGCTTGTATTCTCATACGTATATTCTACATATGACTCAGATAAAACACTACCGCTTGCATCTAGTGTTCCTTTTGTTTTATTATCTTCATCATCAATTGATGCAACATGAGATGTTTGAAGCGTTGCTCCAAGCATTAAACCATTAAATGAGTCAGTAACATAGTTTAAGCTACCTCCATTTACCCAGATAGAACTGTCTTTTGTTGCACCATCAAAGGATTGAGCAAAATAATATGATTTTAAGGCACCTTTTAATGTTCCATTTGAAAATGCTTCTGATATTGAATCTGCTGCAAATGCATTTGCGCTGAAACCTGATACTGCAATAGCAGCAATTAAACTAAGTCTTGTAAATTTTTTCATGTATTCTCCTAATAATTTATAGATTTACAAAAGCAAATCTAAATACAAATATTTTTAACACGGAGCACTTTAACAAAGCGGGATGTAGTTAACATGTAGTTTTAAAAATAAAAAATCTATGTGATGACAGTTATGAAGAAAAATTTCCTCTATTTAATAATGTAAAGTATTATTAATATTTACTTTACTATACTTTATTTACTAAAAGGAGAAGCTATGAAAACATTAAAATCTGCATCCCTAGAATCTTTTGATGCTTTTTGCGTGGATGTAGAAGTTACATTTACCAAAGGTATGCCTGCTTTTTCTATTGTTGGACTTGCAGGGTCTGCTATTATGGAATCACGTGATAGAATTAAATCATGTTTATTAAGCAATGATTATAAGTTTCCTGCTTCAAAAATTACCATTAATCTCTCACCCAGTGATTTGAAAAAAACAGGCTCTCATTTTGATTTGTGCATTGCTTTGCTTATTTGTTTGTACGATAAACGGGTTAGTTTTGAAGATTTTTATATTTTCTCTGAACTTGGATTAGGAGGAGAGTTAAAAGATACTCAAAGTATTTTTTCTTTGGTTCTGTCCTTATACAAACAAAAGCGCTTAAAAAAAGTATTGGTATCTAAACAAAGTGCGCAAAAGTTGGCTTTGATTCCTAATATAGATATCTATTGTGTTGAAACATTTGAAGAAGCTTGTTCTTTTTTCTTGGACAATAAAAAAGAAGAAAAGCGTTTTAAGAATATTAATTTTGAATATGATTTTTTTACAATCCATAATAAAAGGTATTTCTTTAACCCTTCTTATCGTGAAGACTTTAAAGAAGTTCTTGGACAAACACAAGCCCTAAGGGCAGCTTTGATTTCAGCTTGTGGTAATCACAATATGCTTTTATTGGGCAGTGCTGGATGTGGGAAAAGTATGATATCAAAAAGACTTCAGTATATTATGCCTCCCATGAGCGAAGATGAAATCTTAGAAAAAGCAAATCTTTTAGCTATAAATAATGAAGACATATCTTTTTCACCCCTGCGAGTGATGCGTGCACCCCATCATAGTTCAACAAAAGCATCCATATTTGGCGGAGGGACTAGCCATGCAAAAATTGGAGAAATTGCTTTGTGTAATAATGGAATATTATTTTTTGATGAACTGCCTCATTTTCCTAAAATGATTCTTGAAGCCTTAAGAGAGCCTTTAGAAGATTACAAAATTTTAATCTCTAGGGTTAATTCTAAAGTAAAGTATACAACAAAGTTTTTATTTATATCAGCAATGAACCCATGTCCCTGTGGAAATCTTCTAAGTTTGTTAAAGGTATGCAGATGTTCAGACCTAGAAATTAAACGTTATGAGAATAAAATCTCCCAGCCTTTAATTGATAGAATTGACTTGTATGTATTAATGAATGAAATAGGTGATAAAAGAGAGCAGACTTACAGCTCTTCTTTTATGCATGAAGAAGTTTTAAGAGTATTTAAAATACAAAAAAACAGAGGACAAGAAGATTTAAATGGAAAGTTAAAAGATGAGGATTTAAAGAAATATTGTTTTTTAGATGAAAAATCACAAGAATTATTAAACAAAGCAACTAAGACTTACTCTTTATCTTTTAGAAGTCAAAACAAAGTACTAAAAGTTGCAAGAACAATTGCTGATTTAAATAAAAATGAACACATAGGTATTAATGATCTTTTTGAGGCATTAAGTTTTAGATATAAAAGAATTTAAACTCTAAGAGGATATTTCTAACAAAAAAGGTATAATAAGCAAAATAAATATGAAAAGATAAATAAATTATAAATTTAATCTATCAATCATAAGGAAAATAATTGAATAAATGTGGTTATGTATCAGTAGTTGGACGTCCTAATGCAGGAAAAAGTTCACTTGTAAACTGGCTTGTTGGTGAAAAAATTGCAATGGTTTCTCATAAAGCCAATGCAACAAGAAAAAGATCAAATATTATTGTAATGCATGAAGATGATCAAATAATTTTTGTAGATACTCCAGGACTTCATCAAACAGAGAAATTGTTAAATCAGTATATGTTAGAAGAAGCATTAAAAGCTATGGGAGATTGTGATTTAATTTTGTTCTTAGCTCCTGTTACTGATAAAGTTGAACATTATTTAGATTTTTTAGAAAAAAATAAAAAGAATGTAAAACATCTTTTATTATTAACTAAAATTGATTTTGTTGCAAACAATGAAGTGCTTACTAAAATGGAAGAATACGAAAAATACAGTGATAAATATCAAGCAATTATTCCTGTATCTATTAAAAAAGCAACGACGCATGCGGATATTTTGGATGTAGTTGTTAAATATTTACCAGAACATCCGTATTTATTTGATACGGAAATCATGACAACTGAGCATATGAGAGATATTTTTAAAGAATTTATTAGAGAATCAATCTTTGATAATATTTCTGATGAAATCCCTTATGAAACAGACGTTTTAATTAATAAAGTAGAAGAAAAAGAAAATATTGATGTTATTAAAGCTACTATTATTGTTCAAAAATCTACTCAAAAAGGTATGATTATTGGTAAAGGGGCTGTTGCTATTAAACGAATTGGTAAAGATGCCAGATTAAAAATAGAAAAACTTACAGGAAAAAAAGCTTATTTAGAACTCTTTGTTTCGGTTAAAAAAGGCTGGACGAAAAATAAAGAAGGACTTGAAGAATTAGGTTACAATTTCTAATTCTTAAATAAGGTTAGGGGGGGCCTAACCTTAATTCTATAAAATACAAACACTCACAAATCCATAAATCATTTTTAACATATTATTAATATTTTTTATACCTATTTAAATTAATTTGCATTTAATCAAAAGTAAATTATAATTTTAAATATTATTTATTAAAGATATGCTTATGAATAAACTAAATTACATTAATAACTTAAATCCCAATATCGTTAATGTCAATGAAGAAATACATAAAAAATATCTTTATGATTTTTTAAAAGATAAGATTAGTGTAAGCAGTGCAATAGAGAAAGATATTTATTATACATATTTGTCTTTTTCTAAACAATATCAAATTACTTATTCTAAAGACAAAATTCCTTTTGTATATATATTTGAACTTTATTATGAAGATAAAGCTAACAACGATGATATTGATCTTTTTTTTACAAATGATTATTTTGTGATTTATTATAAACAACAAATATATTTTTATAAACAAAACAAACAAAATCTTCTCGAAGATATTCTTGAATATGTAAAGTATGAATTAAAATTAGAAATTAACAATGTTATAAAGATTGAGTCAGAACAATTTTTGCTGTATAAAGAAGAATATTTGAAAAATTCAAAAACTTCTTTAAAAAGTTCTTTTGTAATATATTCTTTTTTTGTATATTTAATAATATTAGCTTTTGTTTTTCAATATTATTACTCTTCGAGAAGTGAAGTACAAGAAACTACGATTCAAAGAAAAGATCAAATAACAAGAAGTTTTTTTACAAATAACTTGGCTTTTTTGTTTACTAAACTGAATAGATATCACTTAAAAGTCAAACATTTACACTATCAAAATAATGAACTTAATTTAAAAATAGAGAGTAAAAATATCTCTAAATTTTATGATTTTTTAGAGCATGAACAAATGGATATACCTTTTACGTATGAGAAAAATAACTTGGTTTATGAAATAAATGCAGTTTTTACTTTTTAGTAAAGAATATTTTTTGTCTTTGAGCTTTTTTCAAAAGTTTGAAGTCTATTTTATTTCAAGCTGTCTTTTATTCTCTGTGTTTTATTTTAATCAAGAGGATGTGAAAATAAACAGAATCGACAGTAAGAAAATACAGAATATTTCATCCATAAATATTATGCATATTTTAGAGCTAAAATTACAAAAGAATAAAATCATTGTAAATAAGTTTGACTTTTTATCCTCTTCTTTTAATTATGAACTTCTAGGAAGTTACGTTAATTTATTAGATTTTGTTCATTATTCACAAAGTATTACGAGTAAAGTAGAAATTGAATATCTGGAGTTCTTTTACGAAAAAGAAAAGAAAAAATTTAAAATGCATTTGATTCTTTCCTTTAACTCAATTAAGAAGGAAAATAAAAATATCAATGAATTAAAATTCGTTGATGTTTTCAAAGAAAATAAAGCTAAAAAAATATTAAAATTAGAAGCTATTGTTTCTACGTACGTAGTCATTAACAAAAAAATATATTATTTAAATGATTCTATTGATTCTTATATAATAAAAGAAATTTCTCCCTATATGGTAAGGTTGAAGAATAAAAACAGTGAAAAGATATTAAGGATTAATGATTATGTGCGATATTAATAAATATATATTAGATTATAAACTAATACAATCTTTTAATAGTGAAGTGCTAATAAAACACTTTATCTTACCAATTTATAAAGATGATTTATTTACTTTTTGTTTCTCTTTTTTGAATGAAAAAGAAATATCACTTTTATTAAATACTCCTATTAAAACATTAAGTCATGACTTAAAAAAAGATGATTTTTTATTTTATTTAAATGAAATAAAGGAAAAAGAAAAACTGTATTCTTTAAGTATCTCATCGTTATTTGAAGAACATAAAAGCATCAATGATTTTATTTTCTCTTTGCTTACTTTTGCAAATAATTCTAATGCCAGCGATATTCATTTTGATGTAAATTCAGAATTTTTTTATATTCGTTTTAGAATAGATGGGCATTTAAAGCACTATTTTAATTTTGATAAAAAATTATTTTTAATTGTATCCTCTGTATTAAAATTATATTGTAAAGAAGACATTACACAGTTACGAAAACCACTAAATGGGAGATTTACGAAAAGTATGAATAATAAAGAAGTGGATTTCAGATTCTCTTCAATGCCTACAATATTTGGGGAAGCGCTTGTTTTAAGAATACTAAACAAAAGTAATATTTCTAAGAATTTAGATGAGCTTGGTTTTTCTAAAGAAGCCTATACATTAATTAATAAAAGTCTTAACTTAAGTTCAGGAATAATTTTAGTAACAGGACCAACAGGTTGCGGAAAAACAACAAGTTTATACGCAATGTTAAATATCTTAAAAGCTTTGAATAAAAAAATAATTACAATAGAAGATCCGGTTGAATATCGATTGGATTATATTCAACAAGT
>Ga0105356_10001629_pt1 | contig 22323 bp, 21 predicted proteins | sample GOMGulsemesocosm_3_FD_83502 | JGI IMG/M metagenome (GOLD analysis project Ga0105356, IMG submission 83502) | Methane-oxidizing microbial communities from mesocosms in the Gulf of Mexico - GOM9D Gulf of Mexico | ecosystem: Environmental > Aquatic > Marine > Cold seeps | place: Gulf of Mexico... | reverse complement strand
GTGACGTGAGTAGCGCTTAGAACCCTGTGGTTCGTTGCGTTGGGAGGCACATAATACGCTTTCCCGACTCGAAGTCAACAACTAATTTTAAACTCTTTTACAAGATTTAAAAGAAGCGTTTATCTTCTCTAAACCGCTTGGTAACTCACTCTACGTTAAACGTTTCGTAAGCTGCTTCCCCGTTTCAGTGAGGCGCATTATAGAGAAGATTCGAATGTTGGCAAGGCTTTTTTTAATATAAATTGACAACACCTGCTTAAGTGTTCAAATATCGGACTAACATCATAAAAAAGGAGCAATATGAGACTAATTTTGACTCCACTTGATTATGATCAGTTCTAAATAGTCCAATATTGGAGATAATCTTATCGTTTAAGCAATTAACTAGCGGTTTCACTCAACTATGATGCAAATTACAGATAATTCACAAGAGCAGAAGATCTTTCCTTTAATGCGACTTGCCTTTCGCCCTTTCTTTCTCGGCACTGCGCTCTATAGTCTTTTTGCATTAACACTTTGGGCTTTATCGCTTTCAGGGATAGTTAACTTCTCCCCATACGGGAGCTTAGTATGGTGGCATGCACATGAAATGATTTTCGGCTTTAGTTTTGCAGTGATTATCGGTTTCTTATTAACCGCCATCCAAAACTGGACCGGCATTCCTAGTGTAAGAAGCTGGAACCTACTATTACTATTTACCAGCTGGGTTGTAGCTCGTATTGTACTGCTTATTGATTTGACACCTAGCTACTTAGTAATGGCGGTAGATATTCTTACACCATTACTAGCCGCTTTATTCCTAGTACAAAATGTCGTGGCTGCAAAACATTGGAAGAATCTATTCTTTGCGCCCATGCTAATCTTGTTTGCGATAGCGAACACAATTTCACACGTTGCTGTGATAGAGAATATGCCACAATTGAGTTCGGCGGCCTTCGCTTTATTGATCACGCTGGTTACGTTGGTGATGTGCATCATTGGTGGCCGAGTCATCCCCTTCTTTACCGCCAAAGGAACGGGGACAGAAAAAACACCGCCAATCGCAATAATCGAATTTCTGTCACTCGTTCCACTATGGTGTTATGTGGTATTAGGTATTATCAATTCATTTTTTGCTTTACCAACCGAACTATTATCATTATTGCTGTTTGTTTCAGGTCTCGCGAACTTAGTGCGCTTTGTTCGATGGAAACCCTGGATTACCTTTAGAGTGCCTCTGTTGTGGTCGCTACACTGTGCCTATTTATTTATTCCTCTTGGACTAATAGCCTACAGTATCGCCACATCAGTTAGCCCACAGAACGCAACCAATGTGCTACATTTAATAACAGTCGGCGCAATGGGTAATCTCATTATTGCGATGATGTCACGCGTGTCATTAGGCCATACGGGCAGAACGCTATCGCCTAAGCCAGTGATGAGTGTGGCATTTTTATGTGTGATTATCGCCGCGCCTGTTCGCGCATTATTAGTCATTGCTTTGCCACAGTTCACCTTACTTAGCTATCAACTCAGTGCCGGCCTCTGGGTCGCAGGCTACACAATTTTTATCGCTTGTTATGCCAAGATGCTCTGCACACCGCGAGCCGATGGACGTCCAGGGTAGTAGAATAAATTTACTGGCGTTATTTTCTGTCACTGTTATATTTAAATGAGCGATATTTCAGCTCAGAATAATATTGATAATCCAAGGATAATTTATGTCAGTCAATAAAGTTACATTTACCGCTGTTCTGTGGCTATTGGCGTTTACAGTAGCCGCTGGCGATAAAATCTATCGATGGGTAGATGATAGAGGTGTGACACATTTTAGCCATGTCAAGCCTACTGACAGTAACATCACTAATGTAGAAGAGCTCGTTCTGCATAATAGTAATTCATATAAACCCGCCAAAACTATTGTTAAGCCGCAATCCCCGTCGACAGAATTTGACAAAGTAGCCAAACGCAACTGTGCAATAGCTCAGAAGAACCTGAAGATACTCAGTGCTTTTAAGAACATCACCCAGCAGGATGAAAATGGTGAAGTGACCAAATTAAGTGCGAGCGATCGCCAAGAACAGCTCACGTTGGCGAGTAAGCAAATTGAGCTGTTCTGTAAAGAACCCGTTAACTAACTTCAAATATAAATTGATTAGCGTGGACTTTAACACTAATCATACTCTTAGGCTGTGCTTCGCCGGACAATATCAAATTCGCTAACGGGTTTTCCAGTTGTTGGATCGCCCGCTTTAACGGTCTTGCGCCATACACTGGGTCAAACCCTATATCAGCCAACAATGCCAATGATTCGTCATCGATTCTAAAATTTAAATCTTGAGCCTCTAAGCGCTGCTTCAGCTTACGTAGTTGTATTAAAGCAATATGCTTAATGTTGTCTTTACCTAACGCATGAAAGACCACGCTTTCATCCAATCGATTTAAAAACTCGGGCTTAAAGTTCTTTTTGACCACTTCCATTACCATCGATTTCATATCCACTGGCTGTAGCAGTGTACCGTGATCTTGGATCAAATCTGAACCTATGTTAGAGGTTAAGACAATCAGCGTATTCCGAAAATCAACAGTGCGTCCCTGCCCGTCTGTTAAGCGGCCATCATCGAGCACCTGAAGCAAGATATTGAATACATCGGGATGAGCTTTTTCTATTTCATCAAGCAATAACACTGAATAGGGTTTGCGACGAACCGCTTCTGTTAGATAGCCGCCCTCTTCATATCCAACATAGCCAGGAGGCGCGCCAATGAGGCGTGCGACCGAATGCTTTTCCATAAATTCAGACATATCGATGCGTACCATCGCTTCACTGTCATCGAACATATAATTGGCCAGTGCTTTACATAGCTCTGTTTTTCCAACGCCAGTTGGCCCTAAAAACATAAATGAGCCAATCGGTCGGTCGGGATCAGAGAGTCCAGCGCGAGAACGCCGAATTGCGTTTGAGACCGCTGTTACCGCCTCTTTTTGACCAATGACTTGTTTATGAAGGTGCTGCTCCATCCTTAGTAATTTGTCTTTCTCACCTTCGAGCATCTTGCTCACCGGAATACCAGTAGAACGAGAAACCACATCGGCAATCTCATCAGCGGTCACTTTATGCTTAAGTAATGTCATCTCCTGCATGTCTGCTTGTGACGCTAAATCGAGTTGCTGCTCTAGCTCGGGAATGCGTCCGTATTGTAATTCAGACATGCGGCTTAAATCGCTGGCACGACGCGCAATATCTAAGTCGTGCCTTGCTTGTTCCAGATCCGCTTTAATATTTTGTGCGCCAGACAATGAGGCTTTCTCCGCATGCCAAATTTCATCAAGTTCATTAAACTCAACTTGGTAGCTCGCCAAGTCATTTTCTAACTTAGTTAAACGTTTTTTTGACGCGTCATCTTCTTCATTAACTAACGCTTGCTGCTCGAGTTTTAGTTGAATTATCTTACGTTCGAGGCGATCTAAGGGTTCTGGTTTAGAATCAATAGCCAGGCGAATTGACGCCGCTGCTTCATCAATTAAATCTATCGCCTTATCGGGTAATTGACGTTCAGTGATATAGCGATGGGAAAGAACAGCGGCTGCAACAATGCCAGGATCGGTAATTTCGACCGCATGATGAAGTTCATAACGCTCTTTAAGGCCACGTAAAATTGCTATGGTGTCTTCGACCGAAGGTTGATCCACTTGTACCTTCTGAAAGCGTCGTTCCAAAGCAGCGTCTTTTTCTACGTATTGTCGATATTCATCAAGTGTCGTAGCGCCGACGCAGTGTAGTTCACCTCGAGCAAGTGCGGGTTTAAGCATATTACCAGCATCCATCGCGCCATCGGATTTACCAGCGCCAACCATGGTATGGAGTTCATCAATGAATAAGATGACCTGTCCTTCTTCCTTGGCCAATTCATTGAGCACGCTTTTTAAGCGCTCTTCAAATTCGCCACGATATTTAGCTCCTGCGACTAATGCTCCCATATCCAGCGACAACACTCGCTTATTTTTGATTCCCTCAGGGACTTCGCCGTTAACTATGCGCTGCGCTAACCCTTCTACTATTGCCGTTTTTCCAACACCCGGTTCACCAATCAATACCGGATTATTTTTAGTGCGGCGTTGTAATACTTGAATGGTGCGGCGAATTTCATCGTCGCGGCCAATAACCGGATCTAAACGCCCCTGCTCTGCGCGCTCGGTCAGATCAACCGTATACTTATCCAGAGATTGTCGCTGATCTTCAGCATTCTGGTCATCAACCTTTTGACCACCGCGTACTTTCTCTATCGCCTTGTCGATGATGTCACAGGTCAGTTTTTCTTGCCGTAATATTTCGCCTAACGCGCCCTTGTCATTGAGAGCAGCCAGCACAAAGAGTTCGCTTGAAATGTAACGATCTTTACGCTTTTGGGCCAATTTATCGCAAATATTAAGTAATGACACCATAGGGCTCGACAGCTGAATATCACCATTGACCCCTTCTACTCTGGCTAATCTATCGAGCGATTGTGCGATACGACTACGAATGGTACTGATGTCGGCGCGACAGGCCAATAACAAGTTACGGGTACTGCCGCCCTCCTGATTTAATAATGCAGAAAACAGATGAACGGGCTCAATAAATTGATGGTCTCGCCCCAGTGCAATGGATTGCGCATCGGAGATCGCAATTTGAAATTTATTAGTTAGTCTATCGAGTCGCATCATTCATCCTCTATTACTCATTAATATAGAGATGGGAACAAAACTATTTATTTCAAGTCACTAACAACGATAATTGGCTATTTTTCAATCCAGATCATGCTAGCCATGCGGCCAGTTTGGCCATCACGACGATATGAGAAAAAAAGTTCGTCTTGTTGGAATGTACAATAATCGCCGCCACTTATCTCAAGAACACCCAATCGGGTCAGGCGTTGCGTTGCCAATTGATAGATATTCGCCAAAAAACGCTCTCCACGCTGGATAAAGCAATTGGTATCGGCTCTATGGTATTGAATAAACTGCTGACGCACTTCACTACCGACTTCAAAGTTGCGTGGACCAATCGCCGGGCCAAGCCACGCGATAATATCTGCTGGCACGCAATTAAACTTGGCAATAGCGTTTTCAATAATACCATCACACAAACCGCGCCAACCAGCATGAACAGCCGCGACTTGTGTACCTTGTCGATCGGTCAATAACAGCGGTAAGCAATCAGCAGTCATTACGCAGCACACAACATTAGCTAGTTTTGTAAAACTGGCATCAGCAATAATAGGAGATTGCTCAATACATTTGAGGGGGTTATCAGCCACAATGGTGGTGTGTTGCTGGTCTAGCCATAAAGGCGCTGCGGGTAACAAAGGTTCCAATAAGGCTCGATTGGAGGTGACTAGGCAAGGATCATCCCCCACATGAATACCGACATTGTTGCCACTAAATGGCGCCTGACTAAATCCTCCTACACGTGTCGTCGATAAGACTCTCACATGATTAGGTACATTCCAATCAGGCGTGATCATTTACTGGTTATCTAGCGTGTCTTGGCGAAGTAGCTCAGCCATTTTCAACATGTCTTGTGGTACAGGAGCTTGCCAACGCATCAATTCACCGGTAATTGGATGCTCAAGTTGTAATTTAATCGCATGTAACGCTTGGCGCTTAAAGCCACGCATCGCTTCGATTAATTCTGGACTAGAAAGTTTGATTGGCTTTGGACGACCACCATAAACTGGATCACCAAGTAACGCATGACGCATATATGACATATGTACACGAATCTGGTGAGTACGACCCGTTTCAAGGCGCAGGCGCAGACGAGTGTGCGCTCTAAATTTCTCGGCGATACGGTAGCGAGTGATCGCTTCCTTACCTTCAGGATCAACCGCCATGTGCGTACGCTTACTCGGATGGCGTGCCATTGGAGCTTCGATTTTACCACCTGCGGTCATTTGACCGATAGCAATGGCTTCATATTCACGAGTGATACGACGCTTCTGTATCATTGCCACCAGCTTAGTCTGCGCAGGAATAGTCTTAGCGACAACCATTAAACCAGTGGTGTCTTTATCTAGACGATGGACAATACCAGCTCGCGGTACAGCATCGATTTCAGGGAAATGATGTAGCAAGCCATTTAGTACGGTACCATTCGGATTGCCCGCGCCAGGATGTACAACTAAACCAGCAGGCTTATTGATCACTAAGATATGCTCATCTTCAAAAATAATATCTAACGGAATATCTTCTGCCTTGTGGCGTTCTTCCACTTCAATAACAGCATCAACTTCAATCAGCTCTTCGCCTAATATCTTGACTCTGGCTTTGGTCACTACCACGCCATCGACCTTGACGTAACCCGCGATGATCCATTCTTTAAGACGACTGCGCGAATACTCAGTAAAAAGCTCCGCAATTGTTTGGTCAAGGCGTTGATCACATTGCTCAATGGCAACCGTTGCTGATAATTGTATGGCTTGATTCATTAAAATATCTACTTTAAAGGAACTTATGGGCAATGAATTACTCAAAAACCCTCGAATAGTGCTTATTGTATCTTTTATTTTGCCTCAGCTTAATAGATACTTGTCGATTATGTGAGGATTAATGAAAAAATGATGTCAAAAAAAATAACTTTACTACCACTCTCTATGATTTTTGCCTTGGCTTTGTCAGGATGTTCACAAACCATTGACGAACCAGAGATTCAAATTACCGCTCCAGAACAGATGTATCAGAATGCTCAGGAAGCTCTCGATACTGGTAACATGCTTAAAGCAACTCGTATTTTGGAGGCGCTAGAGTCACGTTACCCGTTTGGCCCGCAAGCGACTCAAGTACAGCTTGATTTAATTTATGCATATTACCGTCAGTCAAATAGCGAACAGGCATTAGCAAGTATCGACCGATTCTTACGCTTAAACCCAACACATCAAGATGTTGACTATGTTTACTACATGCGTGGCCTTGCGAATATGCAGTCCGATGAGAACATGTTTCACGAGATGCTAGATATCGATCGTAGCGACCGTGACCCTCAATTTGCTAAGCAAGCATTTAGAGACTTTAAGCAACTCATCAAGGTAAAGCCTAATAGCCATTATGCTGCCGATGCACAATTACGGATGCAAGCGCTGAAAAACCGCTTGGCAAAACATCACATTGCCATTGCCGAGTATTATCTAGAGCGTGAAATCTACGTTGGTGCGATCAATCGTTCAAAAGAAGTGCTCGTCAGCTTCAACGATACTTCGTCGACCACTAAGGCATTAGAAATAATGCAGGCGGCATACACCGCTCTTCACCAAGACGACTTAGCACAAAAGACAGCTAACATTATCGAGCAAAACCAGCAATAGGTTTTCGCATGAAAAACCCGCCGTAAAGGTGGGTTTCGATAGCTAATATTTAGATAAATGTTAACTAAACAGCGTCTTCGTTTTCTTCACCGGTACGAATACGAATAACACGCTCAACATCGCTAACAAAAATCTTACCATCGCCAATTTTTCCGGTTTTAGCCGCGCCTTCAATGGCCTCAATACAACGATCAAGCATCTCGTCATCTATAACGATATCGAGTTTCACTTTCGGCAAAAAATCCACCATGTATTCTGCGCCGCGATACAGTTCGGTATGGCCTTTTTGACGTCCAAATCCTTTAACTTCCGAAACGGTCATGCCGGTAATATCAATTTCCGCCAGCGCTTCACGCACATCGTCAAGCTTAAAGGGCTTAATAATTGCTTCGACTTTCTTCATTCTAATATCCTATTATTTTGTCAATGCTATGTATTGTAACAGCTAGAAAATTTATCACAGCACAAAATTAGCTGATCATCATCAGTTTAAAAATAATGACCGATGGATTAAACTAAGGCCGATTAACCTACTAATGGAATATAATATGCGATTTATAACAACAATAATGATAACGGGTCTTGCCGTGTTATCGAGTTTTGCGATGGCAAAGCAGCAAGATGCTCTGACCTACGCAAACTACGATCAGGTTAAGGTATCCCATGTTTACCTAGACTTAGATGCCGACTTTGACAACAAAGCACTCAAGGGGTTTGCAGACCTAAGCTTAAACTGGCTCACCAGTTCAACTAACACTGTCATTCTTGATACGCGCGATCTAATCATCGAACGGGTAATGGCACGCAAAGATAATGGTCAATGGCTAAAAACGCCTTACTCTTTGGCTAAGCGGGATGATGTGATGGGTGCTAAGCTCACAATCAAACCTGGCTTTCAAGCGACGACTATTCGTGTTTATTACCAATCTACCGAGAAAGCATCAGGACTACAATGGTTAACGCCAGCTCAAACGGCCGGTAAGAAACAGCCTTACATGTTTAGCCAGAATCAAGCGATACATGCGCGTAGCTGGATCCCAATTCAGGATACGCCTAGCGTACGCATGACTTATAGCGCGCGTATTCATACTGATGAATCGTTATTAGCAGTGATGAGTGCCAACAACGAGCCTCAAACAGAGCGTGATGGCGACTATTACTTTGAAATGCCACAAGCCATCCCACCTTACTTAATTGCGATAGCGATTGGTGATTTAGAATTTAAAGCAATGAGTGACATCACAGGTGTCTATGCAGAGGCTAGTGTACTAGACGCTGCTGCTGCTGAGTTCATCGATACCCAAGCGATGATAGATGCAACCGAAAAGCTATTCGGCCCTTATCGCTGGGGACGTTACGACTTACTTATTTTACCACCGAGTTTCCCGTTTGGCGGCATGGAAAATCCACGTCTTTCATTTATTACCCCAACCATTATCGCGGGTGACAAGAGCTTAGTTAACCTTATCGCTCATGAATTGGCACATTCGTGGTCAGGTAACTTGGTCACCAACGAAAGCTGGCGCGATCTTTGGTTAAACGAAGGCTTCACGTCATATGTTGAAAACCGCATCATGGAAGAAGTCTTTGGCCGTAAACGCGCTTTAATGGAACAAGCACTCGATGCTCAAAACCTCGTTGAATTGGTTAAGACTATGCCAGCCAATGACACCGTGCTCTATGTAGACCTGCAAGGAAGAGATCCCGATGCAGCCTTCTCAAGTGTTCCTTACACTAAAGGACAGTTATTCCTGATTTACCTTGAACAGAAATTAGGTCGCGAGACTTTTGACAGCTTCATTAAAGCGTACTTCAATGAGTTTTCCTTCCAGAGTATCGGTACCAGCGATTTCTTTAGTTACCTTGAGAAAAATCTATTAGCTAAATACCCAACATTAGTTAGTAAAGATGACATCAAAGAATGGATTTTCGCCCCTGGTCTGCCTAGTTTTACGCCTGCGCCAACGTCGCCGGTATTTACCGTCATCGACGGTCAGATTAAGCAACTAGTCGCTAGTGATTTAAGTGCTAACCAATTGCCAACATCGGATTGGACGGTGCATCAATGGCTACATTTCATTAATAACCTACCGCATGATTTAGCGCTGGATAAAATGAGTCAATTGGATCACGCATTCGCGTTAACCACCAGCGCCAATAAAGAGATTGCGCACGCATGGTATTTACTCGCGTTACGTAGCGGTTATGACGCGATATACGATGAGTTAGATGATTACCTCATCGAGATTGGTCGTCGTAAACTGATTGTTCCACTATACAAAAAGCTTGCTACGACAGCACAGGGAAAAGCATGGGCTCAAGACGTTTATAAAACGGCTCGTCCTGGCTACCACCCGTTAGCTCAGGGTAGCGTTGACGCCATCTTGAAATAAGCGACACCCAGCAAGGCCGGCGATCACCAACATATCGCCGGCAACTTATTACCACTCTGATCAAGGGTGATATTTCGACAACTCACATCCTTGTATTGCATGCTGCCCTTTGGGGCTTGTGCCGTTATTTTGTATGTCGCACCGCCAACGTTAGACATGCTAAAACTGTAATATTGCCCTGGCCTGTCTTTTACATCATTGCTTGCCGTGCCAAATGCATTGGCATAGGTCTCGTTTAACATTCGGTAGTTTTCCTGTTCAAGTTGCATTTTTATCAAGCCTGAATGTGCTTCACTGCGGCGACTAATTCGGATGGACTCTTGATAGGATGGAACTGCAATCAACATCAAAACTCCGATGATAACCACGGTAATGAGCAACTCAATTAGCGTAAAGCCATGGATTGTATATCGATTATAAATAGACATTGCATTCTCCGATTTTGTGCTAAAATATATGCCTAATTTGGAGTACCTAAGCGAAGGGTAATTCGTGTTTGTCGCTTTGCATTTGACACGCAAAATTATTTAAGACTACTAGCTAGCAGTTGAATTAATTGTAGCCTTAAATAACCGAGTCAATTGCATTTAGGCCAAGATAATGGATAAGCGATTTTTCACTTTTAATGGATTCACTTTAATTGAACTACTAGTAGTCATCGCAGTGCTAGTCGTTTTACTCACCGTTGCATTCCCCGCTTTCCAGCAAAGTTTCAATCGTCAAAAGATTAATGGTATTGGTGATAACATTCACTTCTTACTCCGTTTCGCCAAGGCAGAATCGGCCAAGAAAAGCCGACACATGTGGCTCAAAATTGAGGTTGATGATAGCAACCCTCATTCTTGGCGAATTGCCCTAACTGACTCACCAAGCTGTAAATTCACCGCTGCCAACCCTTGCTTGCTCGATGGTCTAGCTCGAGAGTTTAGCAACGCGAAATATCAGGGGGTTAGCATGGAAACCAATGTCACCTCGATAAGTATAGATGCAATTAGGGGACGAGGAACGGCTGGCACCACCACCTTCCTACTCAATGACCTCGATGTTGAATTTCGTAAGACCCAATTTGGCAATCACAAGCTCTGTACTAATTTTAAAGCGACCAATGCGAGGTATCCGGCATGCGATTAGCCTCAATGTATTATCAACTTGCCTATAGCCTAATTGAATTAATGATTGGTGTGACGATTAGCCTCTTTGCCATGAGTCTTATCACGTCAATCTATGTCAGTGGATTAATCACCGATGCAAAGAACATAAAATTCTCTCGTTTAAACCAAGAAGTTTCTTCTATTACTACCTTAATTGCTAGAGATCTCAGGCGCGCGGGTTACGTCAACAATGCCCACACCAATTTGAGAGGTTCGATAGCTGGCTGCAATGGAGTCGACTCTTGTAGTGATCAATCATTTAGGAAGTTAGTTACCGATCAACGAAATAGTGATGAGCAAACAGATTCGTGTATTACCTATGCCTATGATGAAGACGGAATTAGTAACATCAATAACAATAATGCGATGGGATACCGACTGCATGACGGCGCGATTGAGGTACGTGTCGCGAGTCGTTTATGTGGCGCTGGGCGCTGGACCGATATCACCGATACCAACTTCATTCAGATTGCCAATCTGCAATTCATCGTGCAACAGCCCGGTCGAGACAGCGCTTGTTCACGAGTCGACACAACGCTAACTTGTCTAACAGCATCGGGCAGCAAGGAGAACCTTTCCTTGCTGTTTAGTTTTAACGCCACATTAGTTGAGAATGATTGTTCCCCCAATCAAGACCCTGCAGATCCCGACTGTATTACATTATCAGTGACCGAAATGGTGTACTTACCCAATGCAAACTATAATTAAGTACCATCCAAGAGCGCTAGGCGGTGTGACGATTACTATGTCACTACTACTGCTTGTATTAGTACTGGGCGCGACCGTTTATACCGCTAACTCCAAACGCTTGGATAGTAATATTTCACAGGCAGCATATCGTAAAGAGCAAGCCTATACAGCGGCGGAAGCAGGGATAGCACACGCACTAGCTCACCTAGCTTCCACAATGGGATTTATAGGTACCCTAGACCAAATAGAAGACGATAAATTTTCGGTATCGGTTAGCCCGACCCAAGGTCCCGTCGGCACTGAATACGCACTTCCGAGCAGCCCTCGTATTAGATTTCGAACAATCACCGCTACAGGTTATAGCAGCGATAAAACATCAACCAGTTATTGGCATAGCACACAAGTAATTGAACAAAAGGTATATCTACGTCCCATTGCGGGAAATATCGTCACAGCAATTACCGTTGCTGGAATACTCAACATGACAGGTAATTTTAAGGTAGCAGCTAATCCTAATGGTGGTGGCGATGGAGTGCCACTTTCGATATGGAGCGCTAAGGATGTCAAGCTAAGCGGTAATGGTGCTACTTGTGCGTTACAAGAATTTGAGATGTCGGTCGCCCAAGATTGTGACAGCAGTTCCTATTCAGACAAAAGCATAATTGGTACGGATATCATTGAAAATGATCTTAAATTTCCAGACGACTTACTACGGCATATCTTTAGCATTCCCAAGGTAGATTTTCGTGAATTAAAGGCCCGTGCTAAATATCATCAGACCGATTGCACTCAGCTCGGCCCCAACTCCGTAGGCATTTATTGGATAAGCGAACACTGCGATATTGTCGCCAGTGTCGGGACAGCAAGTAATCCGGTGATCATTATCGTAGAAAATGGTTCAATTAAGCTGAGCGGTAACGACCATGTTCATGGCATCGTGTATTCCCTCTATGTCGATACGACACTTCCGGCGCCAGAAGTTCGTATGACGGGCACAGCTCAAATAAAAGGGGCCCTACTCATTGATAGCGATATTGAACAATTCACCGTCGGACTAAAGGTACGTTATAGCCCCGCGATATTAAATACAATTAGCTCAGGCGATCACCCCGAATTCTCTTCATTGAATGTGGTGACGGGTAGCTGGAAAGATTTCTGGGATTAACTTAATCAGGAGGTACCAAATCATGGGTTATAAAAATGGGCGCTTCAACCGTTCAGAGTCGGGATTTAGCCTAATCGAAGTACTGATCGGTATAGCGATTTCAGGAGTCGGCATTCTAAGTGTAGTCCAGTTACAAAAGCTATATATTCAGTCTAGTACTCAAATCAACGCCAGAGTGGTTGCGCTAAAATTAGCGACCGAAAAAATAGCAAATACCAAGCTTAAAACATTTTCCAATATTATCGCTTCAGCAAATGGTCAACGTGATCAAGTAATCCATAAAACGCTGACATTTAATCGTCACTGGACCATTTCAAATCGTTATTACATCGATGGCGTATGGCAGACCGGTGCTAAGGGGTTAAATCCTGCAACCGCGATACCTGATGAAAAGATCATTAATATCACGGTTAAATGGCATGATTTAAAAGGACAGTCACAAGTAGTTCGCCTTGCAAAATATATTTCCAAGCAAGGCCGTATGAAAGACGTCCCATTACATAATCTAACATCTCATTCAGACTCACAGCCTAAAGTGAACTATCACAGGTTCTTAGGATTAGATAACTTGCCTATTCCATTGTTTGATGCCGATAATAGCAGCACCAATAATCTTAAGAGGATATCTTCGAAACCACTTCGCCAAACTAACCTCTCCAACAATTTACACCGTGTTGAATTTTCAACCTTAGTCTTTGGCAGCGAAGACAACACGCACATTAGAGAAGATTTCGCCACTGTGAACTGTCATTGTAGTTTTGGGCCAGACGGTAACGCACGGACTCCTATCACCTTAAAATTAGATAATAATCGTCTTATTATTGACCCAAAGTCTGGTCAAAGTGTCGCTAAAGAACGTGGCGAAGATAGTGAATCTGGACTAGAGACCCTTTGCTCAATGTGCTGCACAAATCACCATGATGATACGATTGCTCGTGCGCGTTATCAGCCTTTAGGAACTGACAACCATTATCACTATCGCGCAGGGAAAGTACCACCCGTGGCTAGTGGCGCATATCTCGAAGCCTGCCGCTTTAAACGAGTGAATGGATTCTACCAATTGGTGCCAGATTGGTTATTAATAGATTTGATTATTATCCCGCAGTCTTTTTTTAGTAACACTAAAAACACCACCGCTTATACCCGCTACCTAAAACGACTCATAAAAGCCTATTTATTAGGTAACAATATCAACACAGTGACTAAGCCAAATCGTATTAGCAACAGTATTCCAAGTGGAACAAGTCAATTAATCGCGCGTGGTATCTATATCGATTTAGCGTCCCTGTCATCTTCAGATATCGCGTTAATAAAAGGTCAGATCGGCAGCAACAATGAATGGTTAGCACTCATTCCTTTCTATGACATAGACCTAACACTCCTGGCTAAATGGCATTCCAGCGATATCGAGGTCGCAAGTATTACCAATCAACCAATAGATGCTTTTGCTAATCGACACCAATACTATGACAGTGGCTATTCCCGTGGCCGACTAGTCGCAGTGATGGAAGGAACAACCCAGATCACCGCCGCCATCAATGCCAATAATACGGGGCTAACTAATGGTGTTGCTATCACCCCGTCAAATACTGTAAAAAGTGATAGTATAAAACTAACCGTAGCTGTTGATATAACAAGCTATTAGCCCTAAATCAATACTAAAGAACCAATCTCAAAAAAAAACAATACATATGCTGTATTCGTCGGTTAATACGATTAATTTTCTTTAGGTGTAGGTGAATATTGTTTAATATGTACGCATTACATTACATTACTGTATTTGAACTTAAGCGCGTTATAAAAAGCCTGCTCATTCAAGTAATACTGTTCTGCTGTGAAAGAGAATGATGCAATTTAAAGTAAACAAACTGAGGCTAAGACCCTTTGTTTCGAGTTAGATATCGATTTTAAAGCAACACACTCTTCGGAAATTTAGACTGGCATAACAATTAAGTTCTAATGCAACATGGTATAGGTTGAAACTACTAAATATTTCATCTGTATAAAACAGACATATATAGCAGGAGTATTAAAATTTAGCTTAAGGTTATTTGTTTCAATGAAAAAACATCACGGATTGACATTATTTGAATTGCTCATCACTATCGCGATCGTAGGTATATTACTTGCCGCCGCACTCCCAAGTTTTAGCAAGATGATTAAAGACAGCAAATTGGTCAACACACTTAATCAAGTCAATGCGCTTGCGGCCTTTGCCCGTAGTGAAGCAATTAAGCGCAACAATAGTGTCACACTTTGTCGCAGTGCAGATAGCTCTAAGTGCGCAACCTCTGGTAACTATATCATCATCAAAAGCGATAGTAATAACGACGGTGACTTTAGCGATACCGATGATGTGATGCTAAAGACGCTTGAATTTTCCGAGTCTGGCAGCGACATGACGTTAAACTTTCAAGGCTTCACTAGCAAGCAAATCATTTTCACACCAAACGGTTCACCAACAAAAATAGGCAGCATGGTCGTTTGTGATAGCCGACGTAAAGCACACGCCAGAGCCATATTCATCAATATGGGCGGACAGCTTAGAATAATGAATAGTGACAGTGCGACCTCTAATACAGAAAGGACATCCATATCATGCGGTTAAAGATCCAGGCTAAGCAACAAGGCTTCAGCTTAATTGAAATGATGGTATCTATGGCTATATTGGCATTTTCCATGCTTGGTATTGCGTCATTGCACCTTGTGTCACTTGAGAATAATCACGCCGCCTTATTACGGTCTCAGTCAGTCACGATCTCAAGTGATTTAATTGAACGAGTTCGTCAGCATCCCGCGTTACGACTCTACGTAATGAAGAATGACATCGATAGCTCAGATACGTTCATCCTTAGCACCAACCCAGGTGGAATGCTCACAGGTTGCATGAATAATACGGGATGTTCCGACGATTATTTCGTTATGATTGAGCTTCAAAATTGGGCGAATACGGTCAATCGCCTCAGCACAGTCTCTAATACACCATTGGCTAACGTCACCTTGGATTATGATGATACCAATAAAGTTTTCGACGTAGCCGTCAAATGGAAGACAAAACAATGGCAAGCAGAAAATGATGGTATGACAGCCGACCAGAAAGAAAACGTTGATGATACCCTGCGACAGCATGCTGATTCGACTTATACCTTTTTAGTTGCAATTGACTAAGGAACTTAGTACATGACTAAGCAGCGTTGCGTCGAAAAATTTGATCGAGGTTTTACTTTAATCGAGATCATGGTGGCATTACTTATCAGCACAGTTATTGTTGGCGGCACATTGTCGGTCTTTCTAGCAACAAAGAAAACGCAAAGAGTGAGTACTGCATTAGCCGAGATACAACAATCAGGCAGCTTTGCGCTCGACTACCTAAAACGAGAAATAAGAATGATAGGTTATCAAGGATGTCAAAGTTCGAGTGGCGATAATATCAATGTTATCGCGAACGGTTTTAGCAAGAGTGATTTTATAGAACAAAAATTGACTGGCTATAAAGTCAGCAATACATGGCTTAATGGAACCCCCTTTTCAGATAAGATCACCGCTTTTACTGGCACAGATGCGTTTAGCTTCGGGCGCATCAGAGACCTTGACAACATACTATCAGATACAGAGGCATCCACTACCAATATAAACATCGTAAAGTCACCAGCGTCTGACTTTGTTAAAGATGATTTGGTGATGATCTCCGATTGTGACTTCGCTGACTTATTTCAGATCACTAGTACACCAACTGTGTTAACGGACGTGGTTAATCTAACCTATGTCAATACTGCAGCCACCAGTAATTTAAGCAAGGTCTATAAACAGGCTGATGCCGTGATCTCCAGTTATAAAAACATAGTTTACTTTGTTAATGATACCGGTAGAAAAAATCCACAAGGAGAAGCTGTGATGGCACTCTATCGTGCACAAAGCCCATCTTACCCGCCAGAGGAACTCGTGGAAGGGGTTGAGAATATGCAAATAATGTATGGAGAGAAACTCGCCACAGGAAAGATACGTTTTGTTCCCGCGGAGCGCGATTCTCCAAGTATTGAGTGGGGTAATGTTATCTCAATGAAGATATCACTCTTAGTCGCCAGTCATCACGGCGTACGTAATACTGATGATGAATCATATTATCAGCTGTTAGATGTTATTTTGGCTAAGCCCTCCAAAGGTAACGACACGACACATAGTGGTAAGAAGCGCTTAAAGAAAGTGTTTTCCACCACTATTAGCATTAGGAACAGGACGCTATAATGAATAAATCAATGATCGTTCCATTCATTAATCCCCCGCTAAAACAACAGTCTGGCGTAGCGCTGGTCATTGGTTTAGTACTAATGCTTGTTATCACCCTGATTGCTGTTGCAGGTCTAACAAACTCCTCGATTCAAGCTAAAATGGCGAGTAATTTACAACAACGTAATGATACTTTTCAGGCAGCCGAAAGTGCAATATCTCAAGTCATGATCGAGATCTCAGGCATTCCATCTTATAAAGTACCCTGCGGGGAAGGCTGTCAGCCTAATGTCGTTGCAGCGGTTGCGGGTAGCAGTCAAGTACTATCGTCCGTAATGGATCTAGGTCATGGCAACCAGAAAAAAGTGTCGTTAACCGATTTGGCACCAGCGAACATAGCCGTGTCAATTACTTACACTTACCTTCAAAGTTCTGGTTTAACCGTTGGTATATCTCTTAATGCCGATGAAAATTCAACAATTATAGGTCCAACAAAATTCATTCTGGAAGGCGATGCGGTAATGGCTGCATCTGGTGCAAAAGCAAAAATTAGTCAAGGAATTAGCTATGAGTAGGTTCAACCAAGTTCAAAAACAAATACCGGCTTTCATTCTCGGATTAATTGTTAGTATCGTGCCGTTATCAAACGCATCTGCCGATGATACCGAAATATTTTATGGTGGCGATACAATTTCGCCTAAAATATTGATGGTATTAGATACCTCTCTGTCCATGTCTAAGGAAGTTAGTGCAGGGAAAAGCCGCCTTACCAATATGAAACAAGCAGTGCGTGAATTTATAAGTAATTCTGATGATGTTGAAATAGGACTCATGAGAATGAATCAAATATCTGGTGCAGTGATCTTTCCTATCTCTGACCTGTCCACTAGTATTACAGAGACTTATACGACAATTAGCCGTCCAGTCACTGAAAATCACAATAATGCAAAAGAAAACTCAAGTGGTACCGTCACTAACAGTGCTTTACGAATAGATAAATCAAAATATATTGGACTCAGGTTCGAAAATATAGTCATCCCAAGAAACACCATAATAACCAGCGCGTACCTATCATTAGTACCCGATCAAGACTGCAATGAAATATGTACCGATCTAAAAATAAAAATTCAAGGAGAACTCACTCCTGACTCAAAAGCGTTCAAGTCATTAAAGTACAACATCTCTCAACGAGCATTAACTTCAAATGAGGTAGCTCACAATATTAACGATTGGGCCGGTACCAAGACTTTAAAAACTGGAGACTTAAAAGATGTCATTCAAGAAATAATATCTCAGTCGCTCTGGAATACTTGCGTAGGTACAGAGACATGTAGCAATAACGCATTAAGTTTAGTGATTCAGCCGATGCTTGTTGGTGATCAAGAACAGGTTTATTTTAATCGACAAATAAATTCAGCCGTTGATCGATACTCCCCAGTATTGACCATTAACTTTGAAGCGGTAACTCGATCGATCACTAATAGAAACAAGTTATTAGAAGTATTAGATGAGCAAAAGCTAACATATCACACCCCGATAGTTCCGGCCTTATGGGAAGCGGCAAAGTATCTAAGCGGTGGCAGACTCAATGGTGCCCAGACTGAAGAGCTTAAGCTTTCAACGACGCGAAGCGCTAGTGAAAAGTCGAACCTAAAACGAAAGCATAATGAAGAACAGCAGGCTCAATTGTACGAACTTGACAAAATACATGAACGTGTAGCCACCAAAGATGCCCTGTTACCTGGCTCGTTTATTAAGATTTATCCCACTGGAGGAACTGACGATGTTCCATTGGTTTGTAATGCCGATGACTCCAACTTAAATGATGAAATATGCAAGGGTATCGAAATCACTGGCCCAATACCTAACGACTCTTCGATCTTACCACTATACAATAGTCCACTGACAGATTCCTGTCGTGCTGATCAAGCCAGCATTATTCTATTCACCGATGGCGGAGCTCACCATAAGTCGAACTCCTATAACGTCGCGAACTGGTGGGGGAAAATGATTAATGAGATCGACAATACGGATGGCATTACTTGCGATCTATCCAATAACAATGGGGCAGGTAGAGCACAAACCTGTGGCGAAGCCCTAGCAAATAAGCTAAAGGCGGGCATAGACGTTGCTAATATGGCTGAGCAACAAAAAATCACCCTCTATACCATCGGCTTTAATAACAATGATACTTGGTTGAAAAAGTTAGCCAAGCAAGGCGAAAACACGCCTGAGGCAGAAGCGCGATACAGCCAAGCGTCAAATAGCGCTGAGTTATTAAGCGTTTTTCAAGCGATAGCAAATCAGGTAGTAAGTAAGACAGTGACGTTCTCCAATAGTGCTACATCAATCAGCTCCTCCAATAGACTGACGCACAACGATGAGTTGTATTTTTCTTTATTCCAACCTACGGATCAAGCCGCTTGGTACGGTAACTTAAAGAAATACAAAATGGGCGATAACGGTGTGATTTACGATCAAGATGATAAAGTAGCACTTAACCCTGTCACCGGTTATTTCAAAAACAATACCAAAGGCCTGTGGCTTAACGCTGGTGAAGAGCCTGATGGCGAAAACATCTTACAGGGCGGTGCTGCTGGCCAATTGCCCGCGACCAGACAAATCTGGATTAATGAAAGTGATACTAAAGAAACACTCATCCGATTAACTACATCAACAAACAAAATAACCAATGAAGATTTTGGGGTGGCTGATAAAGATACCAAAGACGCGCTGATCTTAACGATGATAAACGCAACATCACTCGGCGATCCGCTACATTCAACGCCAATTGAAGTAAGCTATGGTGCGAAAGAACACTCTGCCGTTTTTTACGGCGACAACCAAGGCTATATTCATTCGATAGACTCTGTCACTGGTGTGGAAAACTGGGCCTTTATCCCCAAAAAATTATTAAAGAAACAAAAGAACATTCATGACAACAAAGAATCAAGCGCTCATATCTACGGCATGGACGGAGAGATTGTAAAGTGGCAGACGGCGAGAAAAACGATGCTATTTATGGGCATGCGCCGTGGCGGTTCAAGCTATTACGCATTGGATGTTACCATCGCAGATTCACCGAAGCTAGCGTGGAAAATTTCAAACACAACGCAAGGATTCGGGAAACTAGGTCAGACTTGGTCAACCCCAGTTAAGACGAAAGTAATGCACAATAGCACTGCCACCGATGTACTAATCTTTGGTGGCGGCTATGATACAAATCAAGACTCAAACAGTGTTAGAACAGCGGACAATGTTGGCAATGCTATCTACATCGTTAACGCAGAAGATGGCACCTTATTAAAAACCATCACACATCAGGATATGATATACAGCATCCCTTCAGGTATCAAAGCGATAAATATTGATAATGACCCAGAAAAAACCGCCGATCAGCTCTTTGTTGGAGATATGGGCGGGCAAGTTATCCGTGTTGATATCGCAAGTAATGGGGATATCACACGGGGGATTATCGCTAGCTTAAGCGGCAACGATGAGGCCAACAATAGACGTTTTTATCATGCGCCAGACGTATCAATCCTTGAAAATACTGGTTCTTCAACCCTGGGAATTGCAATTGGTTCAGGCTATCGAGCTCATCCTAGAAACATCGTCAATCAAGATAGATTCTATCTATTAAAGCAGCCACTTACATTGACAACGAATGTGGCCAGCAACGGACCATCTACCACTTACCCAACAATAACCGCAGCTGATTTATATGATGCAACGGACAATAATTTGGGTTCGTCTGATACCACCAAAGCAGACACGGCCTATAAAGACTGGAAAGCTAGTGAAGGCTGGTACATTAAGTTGTCCGCCAGCGAAAAAGTACTCGCATCGAGCCTGACCTTTGATAATACGATCTGGTTTACTAGCTACACCCCGGTAGCCGGCGCGCAGCACTGCGCCAATAATAGTGGTCAAGCGAAGCTCTATCGGCTCAATGCAAGTACCGCTAAACCTGATTATAAAGACGTACTCCCAAAAATACTTGATAATAAAGGGCTTGATGAAACAAAAAGCTGTGATAGAGTCCAATGTGATGCCACAGATCGCTCAACAGAGTTAGTTAATAGCATATTACCACCGCGCCCTAATCTTATAAATCATGGTGGGAAACGACTTATTGGCATTGGGACTGAATTCTATCCAACCGCCACCAACAAGACAAAAAGAATGTATTGGACAGAAAAATAATGACATTAAGAAAACAAAATGGATTTACTTTAATCGAAGTACTGATCACTGTCGCGATAATAGGAATTTTATTATCGATTGCTTATCCCAGTTATCTGGAAAGTATAGAGCGTGGTGAGCGCGCTGTAGCAAAGACCGCATTAACAAGTCTTAGCGGCTCGATGGAGCAATACTATGCCGAAAATAATACTTACGTCGGCGCTACTTTCACCAAGGTCGCTCATCCGCAGAATGTGCCTCTTGATGGAGGTTCAGTCAATTACCAGCTTGCGATGAGCAGTTTAACAGCCTCAGACTATACGCTAACAGCGAACCCTATGGGCAATCACAAAATAATTTTTGAACTTGGAAGCACCGGTGAAAAAAAAAGTGGTACCAATGCAGCGGCGTTAACTGCTGGTTGGGATGATTAGACTCTAAGTGTTGGCCGGGTGATTAGATAGCAGCTGACGCATGATGCGATAACCAGCATCACTATTTTTGCGGGGAAAAAATCAACAAAGAAGATCACTGAAGTGCCAATTGAAAGCCATAATAACGCGATGGTGGTTATTTTTGTTTTCATTGGCATACCACGACCACTGCGATAATTTTCAATATACTCTCCAAACCAAGGGTGGTTGATCAGCCAGCGATAAAAACGATCGGATCCTTTAGCAAAACAAGCGGCGGTAAGAAGTAAAAATGGAGTGGTTGGCAAAATAGGTAACACAATGCCCGCGATACCAAGGACTAATGAAATACATCCAATAGCACAAAGACTACTTTTTTTTAACTTAACCCATGCACTCATCTACGCCGCCTTATATATATTTATAATACTAAGCTAGCGTGGATCAAGGTTAGATTCAACACTAATCTATTTCTTTACCAGCAACTTGTACTTTCATCAGTTGACCAAGATATTCCACTTCATCACCGTGATAGACTTTCTTGCGCTTTCGCGTCTCAATCAAGCCATTGAGCATCACCTCGCCATCGGCGATACGAACTTTAGCTTCGCCACCACCTTCGACTAGGTTTTCAATTTTTAATATTTTATAAAGTTCAATCGGCTCGACATTTACTTCAACTATAATGTGAGGAGCATCTTGCGCCATCACTGGTGGCTTTTTACGACGGCCAATAACCATAATCAGTATCTCTTTTTACGTTAGACAATTTATCGC
>Ga0105356_10001625_pt1 | contig 22334 bp, 17 predicted proteins | sample GOMGulsemesocosm_3_FD_83502 | JGI IMG/M metagenome (GOLD analysis project Ga0105356, IMG submission 83502) | Methane-oxidizing microbial communities from mesocosms in the Gulf of Mexico - GOM9D Gulf of Mexico | ecosystem: Environmental > Aquatic > Marine > Cold seeps | place: Gulf of Mexico... | reverse complement strand
GAAATTAAAGTAGAAGGCAGCGGATGGTCAGATTTTGTTTTCGAAGACAATTATACCTTACCAACTTTAAAGGAAGTTGAAAATCACATTAAAAACAAAGGACATTTAAAAGATATTCCTAGTGCTAAGGAAGTTGCTAAAAATGGAATTTTATTAGGTGAAATGGATGCCAAGTTATTACAAAAAATTGAAGAGCTGACACTTTATACCATTGCACAAGAAAAAAGATTGAATTCTCAAAAAAACGAGCTCAATCAATTCAAAATTCAAAATGCAAATATAAATACTTTAAAAAAGGAGAACAAAGAATTGAAATCTATCAATACCAAACTTCTAGAATTACAAAATAGACTCACTAGATTGGAAGAAAAATAAAATACAGCTACTATTTAAGAAAAAAAGGGCTCTCATGATATGAAAGCCCTTTTACATTTTAAGTTATCTTGATATTAACAATCATCTTCCTTTTTCTTTCCTATTAAAGTCGTAGAAAACACATCTTCTGAAAATTCAATGTAAGAAACTTCTTTAGAAATTACTTCTATAACTTTTTCTTCAGAGACAACTTCTTCAATAACCTCAACAGGAGCAACCATTTCTATTTTGTCTTGCCCTACATTCTTTTCTTGAATATAATCTGCTACAGCACTATCATTTGCTATACTAGGTGCAATTACCAATGCAACCACAGACATCAATTTCAATAAGATATTTAATGAAGGACCTGAAGTATCTTTAAACGGATCACCAACAGTATCACCTAGCACAGCAGCTTTATGAGCATCTGTTCCTTTTTTACCTTGTTCTTCAATGGTTTTCTTCGCATTGTCCCATGCACCACCTGCATTCGATTGAAAAATAGCCATCAATACACCACAAGTTGTCACACCAGCTAACAAACCACCTAACATTTCTGGTCCACCAATTCCAAACCATATATCTCCAAAACCTACAACCACAGGAACGGTAATTGCTAACAAACCAGGAAACACCATTTCTTTTAAAGATGCTTTTGTAGAAATATCTACACATTTATCATATTCTGCTACACCATCCGCTGCATCAAAAATAGCTCTATCCTCAGGAGATGCTTTGGACATATCTGAATCGTATTTACGCATCACTTCCAATGCTGCTTTTAAAGCAGGAATGTCTCTAAATTGGCGACGTACTTCTTCAATCATTGCCATAGCAGCTCTACCCACTGCATTCATTGACAAGGCAGAAAACACAAATGGCAACATTCCTCCTATTAAAAGTCCTGCCATTATTTTTGGTTGAGAAACATCAATAGCAACAACATTCGCTGTTTTCATAAAAGCGGCAAACAAAGCCAAAGCTGTCAGTGCAGCAGAAGCAATTGCAAATCCTTTTCCAATAGCTGCTGTTGTATTACCAACTGCATCCAATTTATCTGTACGTTCTCGTACTTCACTTGGCAGTTCTGCCATTTCAGCAATTCCTCCAGCATTGTCAGAAATAGGTCCGTAAGCATCTACTGCCAATTGAATACCTGTATTTGCTAACATTCCTACGGCAGCAATCGCAATTCCGTACAACCCTGCAAAATGATGTGAAATAATAATTGCCGCAGCTATTAATAAAATTGGAATTGCTGTCGACATCATTCCAACACCCAAACCAGCAATAATATTCGTTGCTGCTCCAGTTTCAGATTGTGTTATAATTGAATTTACAGGCTTACTTCCCGTACCTGTATAATATTCTGTTACCTTTCCTACTAATAGTCCTGCTACCAAACCTGTAATTGTAGCCCAAAAAACGCCCATTGCTCCGAATGGCAAACCAGCTATTGATTCAGGAATCAATGCATTGATTATAAAATAAGATGCAACAACCATCAATCCAGCCGATCCAAATTCACCAATATTCAAAGCTGCATGTGGAGAACCACCATCTTTCACTTTCACAAAGAAAGTTCCTATAATAGACATTACAATTCCTACAGCTGCCAATACCAATGGTAAATACACAGCACCTAAGCCATCAAAATTTGGAGTTAAAATAAAAGCTCCCAATACCATTGTACCTATAATGGAACCTACATAAGATTCAAATAAATCTGCTCCCATACCAGCTACATCTCCAACATTATCTCCAACATTATCTGCGATAGTTGCAGGATTTAAAGGATGATCTTCAGGGATTCCTGCTTCTACTTTCCCTACTAAATCAGCACCAACATCAGCTGCTTTTGTATAAATACCTCCACCAACACGTGCAAACAAAGCAATTGAAGAAGCTCCTAAAGAAAACCCAGAAAGTACATTCAATACCAATGGAATATTTTCTGCCCCTGGCCACATTGTTTGATATACCATAAACAAACCGCTCAGACCCAAAACTCCAAGTCCAACTACTCCCAACCCCATAACAGCACCTCCTGCAAAAGCAACCTCTAATGCTTTCCCTAAAGATGTCCGTGCTGCATTGGTTGTTCTAACATTAGCTTTGGTTGCAACTTTCATTCCAATAAAGCCTGCCAATCCCGAACAAATTGCTCCAACAACAAATGATATTGCTACCATTCCGTTAGAACCTTCTTCTGAATTTCCTTTAATGAAAAGTAAAATTGCGACTGCAACAACAAAGATACCTAGGATTTTATATCCCGCCTTTAAAAAAGACATGGCACCTTCTGCAATGTTTTTTGCAATCCGTGCCATTTTTTCATTTCCTACTTCTTGTTTTGAAACCCATGAGTTTTTAAAAATTACAAATACTAAAGCCAATATCCCAAACAATGGGAGATAATTTACGATTAATTCCATTCTTAATTTAATTTTAGTTTAAATGATTCAATTTTAGTTGCCTAAATGTAGTAAAATATCGCATATAAAAAAACACCATGCTTAATTAAATAAACATGGTGTCTTGAAATATCTTAAAATAAAATTTCTTTAGATTTTGAAATCTCCTTTTGCTTTGTGCTCACTATTATTATAACGCTCAACACATTCTATATAAATTCTTTTTGCTTCTTCAGCGTCACCCCATCCACCGGTATCAACTTTTTTCTCTTCCAAATCTTTATAAACTTGAAAGAAATGTTCAATTTCTTTCAAACGATGTGGGTTCAAATCAGAAATATCTTTTTTATTATTCCAAATAGGATCTGATACTGGTACACAAATAATTTTTTCATCTGGTCCTTTTTCATCTGTCATATGGAAAACTCCAATAGGACGTACTTCCATTACAACCATCGGGTACGTTGGTTGATGACCTAATACTAAAACATCTAATGGATCTTTATCCAATGCTAAAGTTTCTGGAATAAATCCGTAATCACCGGGGTACATCATTGAAGAGAATAACATTCTGTCGAATCGAATTTTATGCAAATCGAAATCATATTCGTATTTGTTTCTACTTCCTTTTGGTATCTCAATTAAGACATCAAAAGTTTCTACTGATTTTGCATTCATGGTTTATTTTTTTATTGCTTACTAAAATTATCCGGCAAAAGTACTAAATTAAAGTCTTTATTGCCTTTCAATCAGAAAGAAAATCCAAAGGAACCTTTCACTCCAAAGTTATTCGACTCAGGCTGACCGAAATAAGACCCTCTCCAAAGAAATTCAATTTTAAAAACTTTGAAAATATTTCCTATTCCAGCACTGTATTCTATATAAATATCTTCTGGTACCTGGTAAGTACTTATTGTTGAAACATTGATGTCCTTATTTGCCTGAGATACAGCTCCCCAAATTCCTTTTACACTAACAATTTCTCTAAGATTTAATTTTTTTATTATCGGAATATTATTGAGCAGTCTTCCATTAAAATTATGTTTGAATTTAAGAGAAGCATACGTATCCGTTACAAACTCATAATAATTCAACAAACCAAAAGTATTGTCGATACTAAAATAGGATTGATTTCCAGGAACCACACTCATCAAACTCAAAGGTACAGTACCTATAGTTTTTCCAGCTTCAAAGGTAGCTTCTGATGATCCAAATCCCCCAATTTGAAAAGGTCTATTGTAATACAATTGTAGCTTTTGATAATTAAAATCACTATTTAAAACTCCTTTCAATCCTTTTGAATAACTTATATACAATGTTGAAAAATTAGTATTTACACTTCTTAATTCTACCCCATTCCCTACAGTTTTCCTACCAGGTGTTAACTTTAAGGAAACATCAATTTCTGCTTGCCTAGTTTCTGTTTGAATACTTCCGTTTTTATCTTTGTAATTTAAATTAAATAAAGGTGAAGCTCCTTTTAATATTTTATAAGAAGTTCCTAGTTTAAATTCTAAATTTTTCTGTGGTGAAGTTGAAAGTGAAAAAGTAGATAAATTTACATTCGTCAATTTCCCAGAATCACCACTTGCAAAAAAGGCGGATGAGGCAAAACTTCTTCCTAAAACATCATTAGATGTAGTCAAACTTACCCCCGTTTGTTCCACATCTCTTCGATTTCCCAATGCAACAATCCATCTGTTTTTTCTATCAAACATCCATTTCCAAGAAAGTCCATATTTAAATTTATCATCTTTAAATCCATAGGCAGTATACCCTTGCAAACGCCAAATATCATTAGGTCCAAAGTAAGTTCTACCACCAATGCGTAACCGTATCCCTTCTACATCATTCTTGCCAAATGTTGAAAATACAGGACCGTAATCGAAATTTTTAAACTCAACATAACCAGAAGCCAAAATTGAAGCGATATCATACATTCTTTTAAACTTAGGAACTGTATTCAAGGTATCTAACATTTTATAGATTCCTTTTTCGTTTTTATTCAATTTCTCTTGTCTATTATCCTTCCAATAAGATGCTGACTTGTTATAAATTTCATCTGCATACACATCAGACTCCTCTTCATAAAACTCTTTTGTTTTCTTCTCATTGAAACGATAATCTTTAAACATCGTTGTTCTTTTCCCGTAAAAACCTCTTGATTTTTCTTTTTTGGTCAAACTAAAATCCGATTGAATATAATCCTTCTTTAACAGAAACACAGAATCACTTAATACATCGTATTTTTGTTCTATATACAAATCCTTTACCCAATTGATATTGGCACTCTTAGAAGCTTCCATATTGATCTCTTTAACGGCGAATGTGGTATCATTTACCCAAAAATCACCCTTAAAAGTCAAAGTACCTTTTCTACGAGGATAATACACTATATTATAACACCATTTAGAGTCTACAAAAGCACTATCTGCCAATACATAATTGTACGTATTGATACCTGTTTTTGACAAAGGACTTGTAAAACTTTTGTCAAACAGTTTGATATAATTGTCATATATATTATATTCTACATACAAGTCTTTTATAAACGAAATTATATAGTGATTTCCTTCAAATCCTGAGTTCTTATTGGCAATTAAATCTTCTTTGTATTTTGATTTGGGCTTGTTACGCCCATAAGATTTATAGACAGCTTCGTTGATAAAAATTGGCAAATAGGATTTCCCCGTTACTCTGGAAGTATCAACATGATCAAAAATAAACTCCATGCCTTTGAATATTTTGCTTTTTATCAAAGCGCTGTCAATATTATTCATATCAAACTCAATTTTCTCATATTTATCATAAGCATACTCCTTATATAAATAAACACCATTTCTTCTTTTCTTTGACCAGATTTTCTTCAGTATATCAATTGCCGGATTTCCTTTTTTCTTTTGTTTTCCTGAATACAGAACAACTTCTTTTAAGTTTGAGGCTTCTTCTTTTAAAACCACTTCTAAGTCGTAAAGTATGGATTTATCTAGTACAATTTTTTTTGTTTCGTATCCTATAAAAGAAATAATAAGTCCTGAATAAGTTTTCTTAGATTCAATATAAAATTTCCCATTTTCATCTGTAATAACACCTATAGATGAATTTTCCAACAATACATTGGCATATGGTACAGGATCACCAGATGTGTCAGATATCCTACCACTAATTTTTACTTGTGAATTTATTACATTGTAAAAAATGCAAACCAAAAAAAAACAAAACTTAAACTTTTTCATACTTTTAAAAAAAAATTCCTTTCTGAACCAGAAAGGAATTAAATATAACGATAATTATTACAAAATATTATTTTCTGTACAATACTTCTTTAACTTCTTTAACTACATCTGTATAATCGGGCAACCACTCTTCCAGTAATACAGGAGAGAAAGGTGCTGGAGTATCAGCAGTATTGATACGTTTGATAGGTGCATCCAAATAATTGAAAGCTTTTTCTTGAATTTGATACGCTATTTCAGTAGAAATATTTCCATAAGGCCATGCTTCTTCCAAAATCACCAATCTGTTTGTTTTTTTAACTGACTCAATAATTGCATCAATATCTAAAGGACGAATTGTTCTTAAATCAATGATTTCAATTGAAATCCCTTCTTTTTCCAAAATATCAGCAGCTTTGTATGCTTCTTTTATGATCTTACCAAAAGAAACAACAGTAACATCTGTTCCCGCTCTTTTTATATCAGCAACCCCCAAAGGTATGATATACTCTCCTTCTGGCACTTCTCCTTTATCACCATACATTTGTTCTGACTCCATAAAAATAACAGGATCATTATCTCTTATGGATGCTTTTAACAATCCTTTTGCATCGTATGGATTTGAAGGTACCACAACTTTCAAACCAGGTGTATTTGCAAACCAGTTTTCAAATGCTTGTGAATGTGTAGCTCCTAATTGTCCAGCAGATGCTGTTGGACCACGAAATACAATTGGACAAGGAAATTGCCCTCCGGACATCTGACGAATTTTTGCTGCGTTGTTTATTATTTGATCAATACCAACCAAAGCAAAATTAAATGTCATATATTCTACAATAGGTCTATTACCTGTCATCGTTGAACCTACAGCAATTCCTCCAAAACCCAATTCAGCAATAGGAGCATCAATTACTCGTTTTGCACCGAATTCATCTAACATTCCTTTAGAAGCTTTATAGGCTCCATTATATTCCGCAACTTCTTCACCAATTAGATATACGCTTTCATCCAAACGCATTTCTTCACTCATTGCTTCACAAATTGCTTCTCTAAATTGTATTGTTTTCATGGTAGTCTTCTTTATAAGGCCACAAAAATAATGATTTTAGTTTCAAAATTGCTGTTTCGCTTTTAAAAAAACGAAAAAATAACAATTTCCTTTTGCTTTTCTTTTAGAATAAAGATATGTCAATAAAACAATTATTTTTTTTCAAAAAACTCAAAAAAAGTAAAAACGACTAAGCTATTAAATACCATTCTTAAAGATATCAATCACTTCCAAAAACAAGTATTTTGTTTACAAATACGAAACCTTTTTTTAAAAAAAATCATTACTTTAGCCTTCATAAATTTTTAATATAAACATCAAGACTTTATAACAATGAAAATTCTAGTATGTATTAGTCATGTTCCAGATACGACTTCAAAAATAAATTTCACCGAAAACAATTCGGAATTTGACACGAATGGTGTTCAATATGTAATCAATCCATATGATGAATTTGCCTTGGCACGTGCAATGTGGTTTAAAGAAAAACAAGGTGCTTCCATCACTGTTATAACTGTTGGAAATGCTAGTACAGAATCTTCTTTGCGCAAGTCTCTCGCAATTGGAGCAGACACTGCTATCAGAATTAATTCTGAAGCTCCAGATGGTTTTTATGTTGCAAAACAACTTGCTGAAGTTGCAAAAAAAGAAAATTTCGATTTGATATTAACAGGAAGAGAGTCTATAGATTACAATGGAGCTATGGTTCCTGGTATGTTGGCTACACTCTTAGATTGTAATTTTGTGAATGCTTGTGTAGGAGCAGAAATAGAAAATACAACAGCCACGGTATCTAAAGAAATAGATGGAGGTACAGAAACTTTGACTGCTGAATTGCCACTAGTGCTTGCTGCTCAAAAAGGTTTGGTTGAAGAAAAAGATCTTAGAATTCCTAATATGCGTGGAATTATGATGGCTCGTAAAAAACCTTTGACCGTAGTTGAACCTATCGATTTTGCAACAACAACAGTTGCAAAAAGCTTTGAAAAGCCTGCAGAAAAATCTGCTTGTAAGCTAGTTGATAGTAGTGATATCGATACACTGATAGATTTGCTACATAACGAAGCCAAAGTAATTTAATAGTATGTATTTGAGTGAAATACTCTGTACAAATTTATTCAAGAATTAAAAAATTAAAAAACATATGTCTGTATTAGTTTTTGCCGAAGCATCGGAAGGAAAATTTAAAAAAATTGCATTAGAAGCAATATCTTACGGAAAAAAAGTAGCAGATCAATTAGACACACAATTAGTTGCACTCACAATAAATGCTGATAATGCAACTGAATTGTCTAATTATGGTGCTCAAAAAATAATTAAAATCACAAATGACAGCTTAAATAGCTTCAATGCTAAAATAACTGCTTCGATTATCAAACAAGTTACTATTAAAGAAAATGCACAAGTCGTAATTGTAGACTCTAGTTCTAACGGATTATACCTTGCTCCCATCTTAGCTATAAATTTAGATGCAGGGCTTGCATCCAATGTGATTGAATTACCCACTTCTACAAGTCCATTTGTTGTTAAAAGAAAAGCTTTTTCTAACAAAGCCTTTAATAATACAGAAATAAAAACGGACGTAAAAGTTATCGGTTTGGCTAAAAATTCTTTTGGAATTTTCGAAAACAATACCACTGCTATTGAAGAAGATTTTTCTCCAGAAATCATCAATTCTACTGTCAAATCAGTATCAGTAGCAAAAGCATCTGGAAAAGTAGCTATTGCCGATGCCGATATTGTTGTTTCAGGAGGAAGAGGTCTTAAAGGACCTGAAAACTGGGGAATGATCGAAGAATTGGCTGAAACTTTAGGAGCAGCAACTGCTTGTTCTAAACCAGTATCAGATTTAGGCTGGAGACCTCATGGTGAACATGTTGGTCAAACAGGAAAACCAGTAGCAGCAAATTTATATATTGCCATTGGTATTTCTGGTGCGATTCAACACCTTGCAGGAATCAACGCTTCCAAAGTAAAAGTAGTTATCAACACAGATCCAGAAGCTCCTTTTTTCAAAGCAGCAGATTATGGGATTGTTGGAGATGCTTTCGAGGTTGTTCCTCAACTTATTAAAAAGTTACATGAATTTAAGGCTCAAAATTCGTAAATTTCATTAAATTGTACTTTATAAAAGGCTGTCTATAGAAAAGATTTATTAATCCTTTCTATAGACCAGCTTTAATTATACATCAGATTATACTAAAAATTATGAGTTTAGTGCAACTAGACATAAAAGGAATTTCATATAGCCAAACACAGAGTGGTGCATATGCATTGGTCTTAAGTGAAATAGAAGGAAGTAGAACACTTCCAATAATAATTGGTGCTTTCGAGGCTCAATCCATAGCGATCGCCTTGGAAAAAGAAATAAAACCTCCGAGACCTTTGACACATGATTTGTTTAGAGCTTTTGCTGACAGATTCCAAATCAATATAAAACAAGTAATCATACATAAACTAGTGGATGGCGTGTTTTTTTCAAGTTTGGTTTGTGAAAATGATGGAATCGAAGAAATCATCGATGCTAGAACCTCAGATGCAATAGCTTTGGCAACTCGCTTTAACGCTCCCATATACACTTATGAAACAATTTTAGACAAAGCTGGTATCTATTTAAAATTAGACGCTGAAGAGATTATAACAGACACTAGTGAATTGGAAATTGAAGAATTACTCGGAGAAACAACCAACACAACAAGTGGAAACCCATTGGCAAAATTTTCTCTAAAAGAACTTAATGAAAAATTACACAATGCTGTAGCGCATGAAGATTATGAAACTGCGGCAAATATAAGAGACGAAATAAGTAAACGTTAACTTGTACTATTTAATAACGAACAGAAAACAATCTTAACTCTCCTCCTTTTTATTGTTCTATTGTTACATTTTACTTTGAGTCTGCAATAATTTCGAAAAGAAAGGAAAACAACACTAAGACTAACCGTTTTTTCACTTACAAAACACTGTTAATTACTTTTCTAAAAATAAAATTGGAAACGTTTCATTAAATAGTTCCTTTTCTTACTTTTGTGACAAGCGTCAGATTACTTGGCAAAAATTCTTAAAGATATCTTGAATGAAGCAATATTTAGACTTAATAAAACACGTTAAAGACAATGGTGTTTTCAAAGGAGACAGAACTGGAACGGGCACAAAAAGTGTTTTCGGTTATCAAATGCGTTTTGACCTATCTGAAGGTTTCCCTATGGTTACAACAAAAAAACTGCATTTAAAATCTATCATTCATGAATTACTTTGGTTTTTAAAAGGAGATACCAATATTGCTTATCTAAAAGAAAATAATGTAAAAATATGGGATTCTTGGGCAGATGAAAATGGAGATCTTGGTCCCGTATATGGACACCAATGGAGAAGCTGGAACAGTGAAGAAATTGACCAAATTGCAGAGCTAATTGAAACATTAAAAACAAACCCAAATAGCAGAAGAATGCTCGTCTCTGCATGGAATCCAAGTGTACTCCCTGATACAACAATTTCGTTTGCTGAGAATGTAGCAAACAACAAAGCTGCTTTACCTCCTTGTCATGCTTTTTTCCAGTTTTATGTCGCGGACGGGAAATTATCTTGTCAATTATACCAACGTAGTGCTGATATATTCTTAGGGGTCCCCTTTAACATTGCTTCTTACGCATTGTTTACAATGATGATAGCTCAAGTCGTTGGATTAGAAGTAGGTGAGTTTATCCACACCTTTGGAGATGCACACATTTACACCAATCACTTTGAACAAATAGATTTGCAACTTTCTAGAGAAACACGCGCTTTGCCTACTATGAAAATAAACCCAAAGATAAAATCAATATTCGATTTTACTTTTGAAGATTTCACCTTAGAAAATTACGATCCACACCCTTTAATTAGAGGATCGGTTTCTGTATAATACACGCTTATATAATGATTACAATAATAGCTGCAATAGCAAATAACAATGCTTTAGGAAAGGACAACGACCTAATTTGGCATTTACCAGCGGATTTAATTCGCTTTAGAAAAACAACAACTGGACACCATATTATTATGGGACGTAATACCTATGAATCTATAGGTAAACCTCTTCCCAATAGAACAACTGTTATTATTACACGAAATAAGGATTACAAAGCTGAAGGATGTGTTATAGTGAATTCTATTGAAGCTGCATTGGAAGTTGCAAAAAAAGATTCCAGTCCCTTTATTATTGGAGGCGCACAAATTTACAAAGATGCAATAAAAATTGTAGACCAATTAGATATTACAGAAGTACACCATGAATTTGAAGCAGATGCATTTTTTCCTGAAATTGATTTGAATATTTGGAATGAAACCAAAAGAGAACATTTTTTAACAGACGAAAAAAACAAATACGAATACAGTTTTGTTTCTTATGTTAGAAAATAATACTTTTTCACATTCTCCACTTAACCATACTAAAATATTTATATCTAGAATTAGAACAAAAAAAAGGAGAAACCTCTACGAGATGTACTCCTTTTTTCCAACTAAACTTAAACCATTATTCTAAATATAATTCTTATTAACATTGTTATTTTTTTTAGAAGTAACCACTCTTCTTTATTATAATAACAACTTGAATCATCTTCAAAAGTATAGTACAAAGATACGGCAGTATTCTGCTTCAACATAGCAACATAATTGTCAAATTTATGTTAAATATTAACCCATATAAAAATAACATATGTTAATAACGACAATATAACACAGAAAACAATTCAATTTTCTTATATTTGAATTGCTATTTAAAACTTGTATCATGCTTACAAACAAACCTACATTAAAAAAAATAGAACCAGATTTTGGAAGTTCTTTCCTGCTCAACCACTATAAAGAATCTGTAAAAGATCGTTTTCAATTTTGGCACTTCCACCCTGAACTGGAACTGGTATATGTAAATAACGGTGGAGGGAAACGACATATAGGAAATCACATCTCCTACTTTAACAACAGTCAACTTTTACTCATAGGTTCCAACCTCCCACATATGGGGTTTACAGATCGATTGACCATCAATGGCTCTGAAACGATTATTCAACTCAAACCTGATTTCTTAGGAACTTCTTTTTTCAATCTTCCAGAAACGGACTCAATCCAAAGGCTCTTTGAAAGAGCCAAAATGGGAATTATTTTTCATCCAGAGATAAAAAAAGAAATTGGCCCTGAAATAAATAATTTAATAAATATCAAGGGACTTGATCGCCTACTTGCTCTTATTAAAATTTTGCAAAAGTTAGCTGCTACTGAAAATTACTCTCTATTAAATGTTCAAGATTTTGCTGTTGAGATTTACCAACAGGATAATGATCGTGTCGATAGGATTTTCAAACACATCACCGACAATTTTCAAAATCACATAAGCCTTGACCAAATAGCAGAAGTAATAAACATGACACCTCCCTCTTTTTGTAGGTACTTAAAAAAAGTTACAGGGAAAACATTTACAACCTTGGTCAATGAATACAGAATAGTACATGCTTCAAAATTACTTGCAGAAAAACCTACAAGTATTACCGATATTTGCTACGAAAGTGGCTTCAATAATTTTTCGCACTTCAACAAACTATTTAAAAAAACAACAGGAAAAAGCCCGTCTAGTTTTAGAAACGAAATGAAAATACTCATAACTCAATAAGAAATTTCATCAATTTACTTTGAAGACATTTTATATTTTTTTTATAAAATCACTCTGTCTTAAAAAGAATATTGAATTCTCTTTCTTTATTATAATATAAAGATTGTGCCTGTTCCAAAGTAACTTTCCTAAAACGAATAAAGTCTCCTGGTCGTTGTTGTGCCAAATAAGATATATCTGCAGAAATCACATTTGCTATCCTAGGATAGCCTCCTGTTGTTTGTGCATCTGCAAGTAAAATAATTGGCTCTCCATTTTTTGGAATTTGAATAGTTCCTTTCACTATTCCGGATGAAATCATTTCAGATGGCTTTTTCAATTGTAGCTTCTCTCCTTCCATTCTATACCCCATTCGGTTACTTTGTACTTGAATTTTATATTCAGTAGTATAAAAAGCCTTCAAACTCATCTCGTCAAAAAGATTGTTTTCAATTCCAGAAAGCACTCTTACAGCAAGCAAGCTACTCCCTTTTAATTGCATTATTTTCGGAACTTCTCGTAACAAGCACTTCTTCTGTTCCCCTAAATTCAAAATAACTCCTTTACACAAAGCATTCCCTTCAAGGCCACCAATTTTAGCATATGTATATGTAGAGACACTATTCATTTCTTCAGGAACTAATATTCCTCCTGAAAAAGAAATATAAGCCCTACACCCCAATTTTAATTTTCCAAATTTCAAAACTACTCCCTTTTTCACAAAAATGGTTTTATACATCTCCCCCTCTACTCCATCAAAAGTTGGGCTAATATCTGCTCCTGTTATCGCTATAAAAGTATTTTCATGAAACCTTATCGTAGGACCAATTAGCGTAATTTCTAACACAGCTTCCTTTAAAGAATTTCCCACCAACCAATTTGCCAATCGGTAAGCATCGAAGTCCAACACACCTGAAACCGGCATTCCATATTGTTGAAACCCCCTTCTTCCTGCATCTTGCAATAAGGTATGAAAACCAGAAGTCATCAATTCAATCATAACTCAAACCTTTATATTCTATCAAAGAAATTTCATAAAACTGGACAGTATCCCCTTGATTGACCAAAAACACAGCATCTTTGTTCTTTTTGTTAAAAATTTTATAAGGTGTTTTTCCTATCAATTGCCAACCACCTGGACCATCAGTAGGATATACACCCGTTTGATTTCCTCCAATTCCAACAGAACCAGCTTTAATTTTTACTCTTGGTTTTTTTTTCCGTGGACAATATAAACGAGTATCCATACCTCCCAAATAAAAAAAACCAGGCATAAACCCTAACATATAAACCAAATACGGTTTTGAAGTATGAATTTCAATTATTTGAGATTTTGATAATCCCGTTTCCCTTTTTACTTCTTCCATATCTTCAGAAAAAACAGCATCATAGCACACAGGAATTCTTATGTGTTTATTTGTTTTACCTTTAGTCCTGTTTAATGTAATTTGTTGCAAATTCTCAACTACCTCATTATAATCTAAATACGCTGGATTGTATTCTAATGTAACAGTCGTATACGCTGGAATAATCCCTAGTATCCATTCCTTTTTTTGTGCTTCCAATAACTGTACAAAACTTATAATTTTAAAGCGTACACTCTCTTCTATCTTATCTCCAAAGGTTATCAGCACAGCACTGTCCCCATAATTTTGAAAAGTCATCATAATTAAAAAGCTTTAACTTGCACATCATTATCTTCAAAACCTTTTCTTAACGTTTTTATTAACTCCAACGCATTCTTGTTATCTCCATGTACACAAATGCTAGTTGGGTTTATATAAATTTCTTTCTTAGTTTCTGTAACAAGTACATTATTTAACACCATACTCAAACTTTGACTAGAGGCTGTATCCAAATTTTCAATAACTGCATTCGCATTGGAACGAGGCACTAAAGTCCCTGCATCTGTATAATTTCTATCTGCAAAAGCCTCACTTATAAAAGGATATTTTAAATACTCAGCTGCCTTTTCCATTTCTGAACTCGCCATTCCTAAAAAAAACAAATCGCCATCTAAGTCTTTTATAATTTCTATTATTTCAACAGACAATTCAAAATCTAGTGCAGCTGCATTGTATAACTCCCCATGTGGTTTCACATGCTTTAATATACCGCCTTGTGCCTTCGTCATAGCCCTCAAAGCACCTATTTGATATTGCAAACATGCTTTCAACTCTTCAGATGATAGCTTCATATATTTTCTCCCAAAATTTTCCAAATCTGGAAAAGATGGATGTGCACCAATATGAACTCCAAATTGCAATGCCCTTTCAATCGTTTTTTGAATTGTTACTGGATCTCCTCCATGAAACCCACAAGCAATATTACACGAACTAATCAATGGTATTACCTCCTTATCATTACCAATTAATTTTTCGTAATAACTTTCACCAACGTCGCAATTCAAATCAATCTTCATCTGATATTTCTTTAATTATCGGGTGATAAATCATACTTATTCAAAAAAAGCAAGCGCATTAACTCCTTGTTTTAAATATTTATTTTACATCCAATACAAAAGGCATTCTAGCCTGAATTCCTTTTACATTTCTTAAGTTATTTATATTCTGAAAAAGTGAAAAATTGGTATTCCCTACCCATTCTTTAAGTAATGAATTTTTAGAACTTATAAATGGAATCCCTTTCAACATTTCTTTGACATCCTTTTCATAAGAAGGATAACTCAATACTTTATAATTTGCAATATTCGCTAAAGACGCAGCAGCGTTTACAGCAACATCCAAACCACCTAATTCATCAACAAGACCATTTTCTAAGGCTTGTTTCCCAGACCAAACTCTTCCTTGAGCCAGTGCATGTACTTGATCAAATGTCATTCCTCTCCCTGTAGAAACTCTATTTACAAACGTCTTATAAACCACATCTACTCCTTCCTTTGTTACTTCATAAAAAGCAGTATTCATAGGATTAAAAACACTATAAGAAGCATTTTTATTAGTTGCTACTTTTTCAGAATAAATCCCCATTTCATGAGTTAACTTACTCACATTTGGCAACATCCCAAAAACACCAATAGAACCAGTTATAGTAGTGGACTCTGCTATAATTTTATCTGCATTACAAGAAATATAATACCCACCAGAAGCCGCAAGATTCCCCATAGATACTACCAAAGGTTTTTCTGCCTTAGCCAGAGCAACTGCTCTCCAAATTAAATCAGAAGCCAAAGCACTTCCTCCAGGTGAATTCACTCTCAATACAATCGCTTTTACATCAGAATTTTCACTTGCCTTTTCCAATTCTTTGATAATCATATCTTGTCCAATATGATTTTCATCTCCTTTTCCATAAATAATATCTCCTTGTGCATAGATAACAGCTATTTCATTTGATGAAACTCTAAACATCCTACCTTTACCTGTATTTATGTAATCAACCAAACTCACAATAGAAACAGCGCTACTATCTGCTTGTAATTTTAATTTCTTATTATAAATATCTCTATATACGGCTCCGTCTGCAAGTTTATTTTCAACCGCCAATTCAGCTGTCCTTCCTTTTAAATTGTCTGCTATCGTATTTAAATCTTCAAATGATATATTTCTAGACTTTGAAATGTCACCTACTATATCTGACCACAACGATTGAAGTAATTCTTCTAGCTGATTTCTATTAGATTCACTCATTTTATTTTCCAAAAATGGCTCCACTGCGCTTTTGTATTTCCCATGGCGAATTACTTCCATTTTAACACCATATTTATCCTGAAAATCTTTAAAAAACAATACTTCAGATGCCAATCCTTTGAATTCAATTTGCCCCACAGGGTTCACAAATAAAGAATCTGCGACTGAGCTCAAATAATACTCTTTCTGCCCATATACATCGCCATATGCCATTACAAACTTACCGGACTCTTTAAAAGAAAACAACGCTTTTCTAATCGCTGCTATCTGAGACACACCGGCATTCAAATTCTTTACCTGAATACTAATTCCTTTTATATTAATATCATACTTGGCATTTTCAATTGCTGTAATAATTGTATTTAAACCTAAAACTTCATCATTTATTCCTAAAATCAAGTCAAAAGGATTCATTTCTATAGGCGCATAATCTTTTATTTGAGTATTCAAATTAATTTTTAAGATGGTATTCGGAACTACTTCACCATACGCTTCCTTATTTACTGAAAACACATCTCCCCCTATCGAAACAGTAACTGCAATGACAAAAAAGAAAAATAAAAATAAGGCTATAATAAATCCCAATACGGATGCTAAAAGGTTTCTTAGAAAATTCATGAATTTTTTTTAAAATAATAATGTGCTACAAATATAAACTATTCTATTTTCTTTTGTTTATTTGTACAGAAATTATGAATCCATTGTATACAACATATCTTTCACTAGGAAGTAATCTAGATAATAAATTAGAAAATTTACAAGCAGCAGTCAATTCAATAAACAAATCCATTGGTTCTGTGCAAAAAATTTCTTCTGTATACAAAACTCCGGCTTGGGGCTTTGAAGGAAATGATTTTTTAAACACCTGTATAGAAGTACATACCAGTCTTACTCCCAAAGAACTACTTGCATACATCTTAAATCTTGAAAAAGAACTAGGTAGAACCAGAGGAGGAAATCCGACGTATCAAAATCGCACTATTGACATTGATATTATACTTTTTGAAAATGAGGTTATAAATACGGCCGACCTGATCATTCCTCATCCTAAAGCTTTAGAGCGTCTATTTGTACTACTTCCTTTAGAAGAAATTACTAGAAACACGACCTATCCAAACACAAAAAACTCATTAGCGGAACTCATCTTAAAATGTTCTGACACCAGTAAAATCACAAAAACAACTTTCCTTTTGTTTAAACAAAAGTAGGAACACCTACATATCAAGGTATTATACCTAAACTATCCAACCATCCAAGTGCTTACCAGTACCAATTATATATTTTCAATAATTAGTTTTATTTATTGAAATATAATATTATTTTTGTTTAAGTATACCCTAGTAATAATATTCAAAAAAAAATAAATTTTTAAAGTATGACTTTAAAACACAAAGCGCTTCAAATAATCATTTTCTTGTTTGTTTCTAGCGGTGTCTTTGGACAAAAAGTAGGGAATATCTCTCAGAAAAAGGACAGTACCAGTGTATTCAGTAAAAAACACAACACTTGGGCATTGGGACTTGGGCTGAACAATTTAATAATGCATGGTGATTTTAGATCTCTGGGGACTGGAGATCAAGGAAACTATTGGAATTTTGGAAGCTACCTATATATTGATAAAATGTTCAATCCTGTTTTAGGTGTTGAATTTAAAATAGATTATTCTAAATTAGGAGGAGCATCACAATATTTTTCAAACGGTTACAAAATAAAATACCTTGAGGATTCATCTTATGAAGGGCTAGATCTAATTCTTGAAGGCTACAAATACGGTTTTGAAGTTGATGGTATAATAAACCTTACAAACCTATGGAAGCTAAACAGTAACAAGTGGAGTTTAAGTTTTATGGCTGGTATGGGATACCACAGATATACATCTAAATTACTTTCAGCCAATGATGCTATAATTGATGGAATACCTACACCTGCTGGCTCTATAATTCTTAACTTTGAAAACAACTTAGGAAGGGACAACAACGACCATGCAAGTTCTATATTTTTAAACACCTCTTTAAGTCTTAAAAGAAGGTTGGGAAAACATTTTGATATCGAACTAAGACCTACATTGAATTTAAATAATGAAGATCACTTTGATGCAGCTATATCTGACAAGCAAATTTATGAAACCTTTTTCACAACACATTTAGGTATTGTCTATAAATTTGGAAGTAAAGACAAATATGCTATTTGGGTAAATGATGAAGATATTGTTGACGAAAGTAAATTCGAAATCGTTGATACCGATGATGACGGTGTGATGGATGAATTGGATAAAGAACCTGAAACACCAAAAGAAGCGGAGGTCTATGGAAGTGGAATTGCTATTGATACCGATAAAGATGGAATTCCGGATTACAAAGACAGGTGTCACCTAATTCCAGGTACAGAAGCCAATGAGGGTTGTCCAGAGGACAAAGATGGAGATGGTATTTTTGACATTGACGATGTTTGCCCTGAGATACGAGGTACTATAGAATATTTAGGATGTCCTAAAGATGATACTTCTGATGATGTGACAAAAAGAATTTTCTTATTATCAAAAAGTATTTATTTCAAAACAGATAGTGATATCATTAAAGGAGATTCTTATAGTATCTTGAATGAAATCGCAAATATCATGCTTGAGTACCCCAAAACACAATTTAAAATTGATGGGCATACGGATGACAGAGCGCCAGCATATTACAACATGAACTTATCGGAGCGTAGAGCCACGAGTGTTTTAAGCTACCTTACTAACAAAGGAGTAAATACTTACAGGCTTTACTCTGAAGGATTTGGAGAAGAGAATCCCACACATTCTAATAATACTGAACAAGGGAGAAAATTTAATAGAAGAGTAGAAATCAATTTTATACAGCCTGATTCTGAACAAGGTGCTGAAATATATACTGAAGGTACCGATATAACAGAATCTGTAAATATCATACAACCACAAACTGCTGGTATGATGAAAGATAGTGATGGTGATGGTGTTGCTGATCTATTTGATAAAGAATTGAATACACCAAAAGGGGCGCTTGTTTATGGAAATGGAGTATCACTAGATACTGACAAAGATGGAATTCCTGACTACAGTGATGATTGTCCTTTGCTATTTGGAATAAAAGGTAAAAATGGTTGCCCTGCAATCTTAGAAGGAGTTACTAGCAATGGAGACAATGTTACTATCACCGATACAGATGGAGATGGAGTTATTGACGTACTTGATGCTGAAAAAAACACACCCAAAGGAGCAAAAGTTTATGGTAATGGTATTGCGATTGACACAGATAATGATGGTATTATTGACTTAAATGACAAATGTCCTTTACAACCTGGTGCTACTGCATCCAATGGTTGTCCAGATACAAATAATAAAAATACGAATACAAAAGCAACATTGACTATTTCTGACAAAGATGGTGACGGTGTTATAGATGAATTAGATATTGAAAATGATACTCCTGCTGGATCCAAAGTTTATGGAAACGGTGTTGCAATAGATACTGACAATGATGGAGTTATTGATCTCATTGACAACTGTCCTTTAAAAGTTGGAAAAGCAGACAATAACGGATGCCCATTAAAAACAGAACTAACAGCTACTGGATCGGTAAGTATGGATGATGCCGATGGAGATGGAGTAATTGATAGTTTAGATCAAGAGCCAAATACACCACTTGAAGCTAAAGTTTACGGAAATGGTGTTGCCGTAGATACAGACGGTGATGGTGTTGCTGACTATAAGGATAATTGCCCTTTAAAATATGGTGCAGCGGACAAACAGGGATGTCCTCATTCCGAAGATACAGATGGTGATGGCGTTGTAAATGAATACGACAAAGAACCAAATACTCCTTTCGGAGTTAAAGTATATGGAAATGGTGTTTCTATGGATACGGATAGCGATGGCACACCAGACCACAAAGATGCTTGTCCTTTAAAACCAGGTGAGAACTCTAATGGTGGTTGTCCTAAAGTAATTGAAGAAGATGCTACAGGAAATGTTTCTTTAATAGATTCTGACGGAGATGGAGTTGTTGATCAATTTGACGATGAACCAAACACTCCTTCAAATGCCAAAGTATACGGAAATGGTGTTTCAATGGATACAGATAATGATGGAGTTCCTGATTACAAAGATGCATGCCCTTTAAAAGCAGGTACAATTGAAAAAGAAGGTTGTCCTGAAATCATTGAAGAAGATGCTACAGGAAATGTTTCATTAATTGACTCTGACGGAGATGGTGTTGTTGATCAATTTGATGCAGAACCAAATACACCTTCAAATGCCAAAGTACATGGTAATGGTGTTTCAATTGACACTGACTACGATGGAATTCCTGACCATTCAGATAAATGTCCTATCAAACCTGGCACAAAAGAAAATGATGGCTGTCCAACTGAAGAAGACGAAAATACACAACTTCAATTATTAGACACAGATAATGACGGTGTCATAGATTTATTTGACAGAGATCCAAATACACCAGAAGGTGCGTTGGTATACGGCAATGGAATTCCAATTGACAGTGATAGAGATGGTTTACCAGATTACAAAGACAAATGCCCTTTAAAAGCTGGCCCAGTGGAAAAAGAAGGTTGCCCTGAGGAAGAAAGACAATTTGACTGGGAAGATACCGACGGAGACGGTGTTGTAAATGAATTTGACAAAGAACCAAACACCCCTACCAATGCTAAAGTGTATGGAAACGGTGTTTCACTAGACTCTGACTACGATGACGTACCAGATCATTCGGATGAATGCCCATTCAAAGCAGGTCCTGTAGAAAATAAAGGATGTCCAAAAATTGAAGGAGCTATAGACGCAAATGTAAAAGATACTGATAAAGATGGTGTTATTGATTTGTATGACAAAGAGCCCAATACCCCATTCGGTGTAAAAGTTTACTCTAATGGTGTTTCAATTGATTCTGATAAAGACAAAGTTCCCGATTATAAAGACAGATGTCCTTTGGTAAAAGGTCTTGTTGAAAATGAAGGTTGCCCTATAGGTGAAGATTTAGATGGAGACGGAATATTAGATAGTGAAGATTTATGTCCTGATGTAAAAGGAACAGCTGCTAATAATGGCTGCCCAGACAAAAATTTTGACAAAAGTGTTTCTTTAAAAGTTGAGGCTTTGGCTAGAAAAATAATATTTGAACGTACTAAAAACACGTTAACAAATGAAACAAATGAAATACTAGATGAAGTTCTTAAAATAATGAAAGATTACCCTGCAACACAATATCAGATAGCAGCTCATACAGATAACAAACACAATGAAAAATACAGTTTGTTTTTATCCAAAAGGAGAGCAAATGCAATTATGAAATATTTAATTGATGGAGGAATTGACGAGGACAGATTGACTGCCGAAGGTTACGGGGACACAAGTCCAAAATATCCTAACTCAGGAGATTTGGCAACTAGTGAGCTTAATAACAGAATTGAATTCAATTTTGTATTACCTGAATAAAAACAACCAGTAAACAGAAATCAACATCACAAAAAAAAGGTGGGTAAATTAAATTTACCCACCTTTTTTGTATTACTATTTTTTTACAATAATTTTTTATCTACTTTTTCAATTCTAACTTTTCAGCAAAATAATCACAAAAATCTTTCATCGTTGCAGTCATTTTCTCATCATTGGTTGCTCTTTCAAAAGTTTGACTCATTGACACCAATGTCTGATGAAAAAATTGTTTCATATCATCAACAGGCATTTCTTTTGTCCATAAATCAATACGCAATGTATCTTTCTTTTTTGCATCCCATATTGAAAGCATTATAGCTTTTGTCTCATCCTTATCAACGCCACCATCTTCTGCATTCCAAACAATCTTTTCAGGCACCTTATTTTCATCTAACCCTATTTCAAACTCTATTTTTGATGTATGTACTATTGCCATAATTGTATTTTTTTTTAATAACGCCGCAAATATACGCTAAACTAATAACTTTTTATAGCTGTGTTTTTTTTTATAAATCCAATTCTATAAGACAAACAATTACTGTCGTCTTTTTTCTTAGAAG